>VTLG01005639.1_pt1 | contig 142189 bp, 141 predicted proteins | sample 4694571 | NCBI WGS metagenome assembly VTLG01 (sample SAMN12604809, study PRJNA352737) | marine metagenome | biome: ENVO:00000447; feature: ENVO:00000209|ENVO:00000569|ENVO:01000036; material: ENVO:00002151; isolation source: viral sequences binned using virsorter ... | reverse complement strand
ACAGAGCGAACTTAGGTATGGAAGTAATGCACGAGCGTAATGCTCACAACTTCCCTCTAGACCTTGCTGCTGCAGAGACTAGTGAAGTTGCACTTGTTGCTCCTTCAATTGGTTGATATAATCAATACAATCTGATATAATGAGGGGGTAACCCCTCATTTTTTATGCTTGATTATAGGGATAAAAAAGTTACTGACTTTGAAGTCAAACTAATAACCCGAAAAGATGTCAGGGATTTTGTAGAGACATGGCATTACTCTCAGAGTATCAATGGACTAAGAATAACTTATGTGTTTGGTCTGTTTTGTGATGGAAATCTTATAGGTGCGATGATATATGGCCCTCTAGGAATGGCAAATACATGGAAGAAGTATGGTAAGGAAGAGAGTGATGTAATAGAACTAAGGAGACTTTGTTGTATTGATAATACTCCTAAATGTACAGAGAGTTACTTCATAGGTAAGACTCAGAGATGGTTGAAAAAATATACAAGACATAAGATTATAGTTTCCTATGCAGATGCACACTATAATCACACAGGTATCATTTATCGTGCTACTAATTTTAAGTATGAAGGATTAACTTCTAAAGGTCGGGTGATAGAATATGATGGAAAAACCTATCATGATAAGGCAATTAGAACTAAGTATAAAGGTAAGTTGAAACCGTTTGCACAGAGATTGAAAGATGCTTTGGATACTGGTGATGCAAAGTATATTCAAACGCCAGGCAAACACATTTATACTTTTGAGTTGATCCGAAAGTAACATTATGTTATAATAACAAAAAGATAGGAAACCTTTATGTCTGGAGATACTAAAGACCAACCGAATATTTTCTATACAAAAGTACCTCAGAATGAGGCACATGATAGTCTATTACTTCAAGGTAAGGTAAAGTCTGTTTATGAGATTGCAGGTGAAGCAGAGAGAGTTTATATACATTTTCATGATAAGGTAACTGCTGGTAATGGTAGGAGAGTAGATTTTCCTGAAGGTAAAGGTGCTACTTGTTGTCTTATATCTGCATTACTTTTTGAGTTGATGGAGAAGAGAGGAATTAAGACACATTATATTGATTGTCCTCGTCTTGATACATTAATCTGTAAAAAATTGACTATCATACCAGTAGAAGTTATAGTAAGGAACATTGCTGCTGGTAGTATTGTAAAAAATACTAACATCAATGAAGGGACTAATATTCAACCACCTATAGTAGAATACTTCCTTAAGGATGATGCTAAGGATGATCCATTACTCACTCATGACAGAGTAAGACTAATGGGTATTGATCCCACACCTATGAAAGAGATAGCACTTGAAGTAAATTCACAACTTCAAATACTATTCACTCTCATGGGTATTGACCTTGTAGATTTTAAATTGGAGTTTGGACACGATGCTCACGGCGATTTATTCCTGGCTGATGAACTATCACCTGACAACATGCGACTCTGGAAAAAAGATACGAAAGAGAGATTCGATAAAGATCTTTTTCGTAAAGATGAAGGAGACATTGTAGAAGCATATAAGAAAATACTATTACAACTGAGGCAGTTCGCATGAAGATTACTCAAAAGATTATTGATGACCTCACTGAGGCATTAGCACACACCAAGAAGGATGGTACTGAGAACTGGAAAGATGGAGATGAAATAGATGTCTGTCTTGCTGGTACATTTGCAGCAGATAAATTTATTACATTGATCAATAGATCCAAATGAAAGTAATTAGAGACTGTATCTCTCAGGGATTACATGATGCATTAAATACTGAGATCAGATCCTTAGCAGGTCATCAGGTTTGGTTGTCTAGTGCAGTAGACTGGTGTGATTCCATCAAGCAGGGTATTCAGGGTAGTACATTGACTACACCTATGCCTGATGCATTGTGTGAGATGTTAGAAGAAGAAATAAAGGAACACTTACCTCCCTATGATAAACTGAACTGTTCTTTTTATATTTGGCAAGCAAACTCTGGTATTGCCATGCATAATGACAACAACTATAAGTTTGGTGGTACTATCTACCTCAATGATGAGTGGTATCCTCAATGGGGTGGGTTATATGTGTGGATAGACAAGGGAGCACCAGAGGATGCTGTAGGGCATGCTTTACTGCCTAAGGCTCGGACGTGTGTCCTAAATAATCAGAGTGAGTACCATATGGTAACCCCAGTGTCACCATATGCTCAAGCACCACGATTTACAGTACAGTTTAGATCTCAATGACGTTAGGTCATACATGTTATAGTTCTGGTCCGATTCCACTTCTACCAGACGGTGCAATACCTGGTCAGAACCCTGCTCAAACTCAGGGTACACCTCCACCAGTACCTGTCACGCAGCCTGGTGCAGAGATTAGAACCATAGTTGGTACATGTTATGGTCCTCCGTTACCTTTAACACCATCAATAGATATACCTCCCTATAGACAGGGACCACAGACACCTCCACCTACCATAGATCCTGGCGAAACTATAAGGACTATCGTAGCGAGATGTTATCCACCTATTCTTCCTCCTCCAGTTGGTCCACCACCAGATGGTCCTCCACCACCTGTTATAGACCCACCTAATTTCTGTGACATTATACCTTGGGAAGAGTTGGGTTTAGAGATACCATCTTTCTGTGGTGAGTTAGATATTATAATTACACCACCCAGTCCACCACCTGATCTACCTCCATGGTGGGGAAAGGGTGCTGACTGTAAGCGTCTAGCACCATTGTTAGACATGGATCCTCCTGCTGCACGTAAGCATGAGGACTGGAACCAGAGTGCATTAGAACCACCAGACGGTAAGAAGTTTGTCTGGGTTGTGCTTAGAGACTATGGAACAGGTGTAGATGCAGTACGTAAGGGTGAAGAATTAATATGTGACAACGAACAGCACCCACAAAACCCTGACTGGGGTGATTGTGTAAAGGATGCTATCGAGTGTCTATTTAAACCATATATTACTGGTACATGGAGACCACCTACTGCCAACTGTGAGACACATTATTTTAGAGGTCAGAACTCTACTACAGGTAAGATCTGTGTTAAGAACTGCTTCCCAAATCGTATGCCTATCTATGAGTACAGGAAAGGTGCTCCAGTAGGTAACATACAGATCATGCCTTTTGGTAGAGGATTCCATAACCGTAGGTTTGTTACTACTAGAGCAGATGGTTCGTGGAATGAAAGAAAGGTACGTTGTGAAGGTGGTAACGCAGTCTTTAATAGTACTAGTACACAGACACAAACTTTTACTGCCAATGGATTGACTATCACTGTCAAGGTCACACCTATAGATGATGGTGGTGAGTATGATAGTAGATGGTGGGTTGAGTCATGGTCAGGAACCATGCCTGCTATTGGTACTACATGGGAACACTCATGGAATGCTGGTAAAGGTACAGTATATGTAAAGGTTACTGTTGTTGATGGTGCTGACAGTGGACAAGATCATAGTTATGGTAGAGAGATGGTAGCACCTGCAGGGTATGATCGTGTTCATACTGGACCTGCTTTCCATATCTTACAGTACCCTGAGAGGGGCACAGTGCCTCTGTATAAGTTCTATAGTCCCACGACTGTAGATACTTTCCTTACGACCAATCCAGGTGCTCCAGACACCGAAGGTGCTGGTGAGAGAGCGACTATGGATGCTGCTGGCATGTCACAAGGTGAGATATTAGGGTATGCCTTTAAGAATAAAGAGGATGCCATTGCATACTTGGGTGAAGACGAACAGATAGTGGAATTGCATAGGTATTTTGCTAACTCTGTTACCAACAGTGCATATAATGACCACATGTATTCCATTGTACAGCAGGGTACTGAGACTCCTCCCAAGTATGGAAAGCGTCAGACATATACACTACCCACTAACCCTAAGACTTCATACATCGTTTCATATAAGATGATGAAGCCTGCTGCTTCTTATAAGAACTCATGGGGTGTTGTTATACACAATAGGGAATGTACTGAGATCTACTGGACTAAGACCATCGAGTCTAATGTTAACCAGAACAGTGAGTTCAGACAGTTTGAGGTTCCATTGTCTGTTCTTAAGACACATCCTGGTAAGGAGATGGGATTCTATCTCATACCTGATGGGCATGACTATAGCGTAACTAATAACGATGCACCTCAGTTCTATCCGTCTGGTGATGGGTGGAAGAGGACAGGAGGTAGTGCTCAGAGTGATTGGGTGTTCTTCTCTGATCCTCAGATGAATCCAGGTAATAGAAATAAGACCAAGTGGGTAGGTAACAACTGGCAGTGGTGGGAAGATTTACTTGCTGGTGATGATGACTACGATGACTTTAAGGTACACTATGAGGTATTAGCAGGAGGCGGTGCCTATTATTATGAGGGTGTACAGTGCTATGTCTTTGCAGATCCTGCACCAGAGAAGATACTTGTTGATATAGTTGAGAAAGATAATTGTTCTACTAATCTATTTGATGGTACCTTTGATGATGTACTGTTGACTAGATCAGATTGTGGTCCTCTAGCACCACCTACCACGTGGACTGCAGAGAGTACCATTATGGGATGTGGTACATGTACTGGTGACTATGTAATGGACATGCATAGAGAGCAGACATTGACCTGTCTTAAGAGTGCTACTCTGCAACTGAAATCATTTGGTTGTATTATCTCTGCACCTGAGCAGGAGTGTATGACCTTCAGGTTCCTTGTTAAGAAGAATGGTGCTACCGTAGTTGATGAGACCTATGAGTTAACAACCTTCCCCTTCGTTGGTATGGATATAGGTAACTCCTTTAGTGTTGCTAAGAATGATACTGTAACCTTTAGGTTAGAATCAATTGACTCTGGTCCTTATTTCGGTAATGCATCTGCTAACTTTATATTCATGGTGAATGGTGCTGAGTTCACTGGGTCATGGTCTGCTAGACTGGGTACTATATCTGCTGATGATAAGATTGCTGGTCGTGCTGAGACCTATGCTAGTAATCCTTATGGTGGTGGATCTATTAAGAAGATGTCTGTTGAGGTGTGGGATCACGAGAAGAAAGAGTGGAGTCCTTCTGTAACTGTTTGGGATAATGGACAACAGAATACTAATAATGCTAATGGTCAAACAGCAGATTGGTCTAGTGTATACTTCAGTGGTAACACTTGGAACTGTTCTGGTTTAGACCCATGTCCTGCACCATACTATGAGAATGGTACGACAGATCGTAATGGACATGTACTTACTACTCGTATCAATGCCAATGGTCAGACTACTAATGATGGTATCCAGTACGACAAACTATTTGGACACTCACGTGGTCTGATCATGAAGGCTTCAGAACCTAACGTCAGGAACACCAGTGACCTAGGTAACATGACTGACTGGGTGCACCATTCTATAGGTGACGGTTATACTTCTTGGTTCATTAACAAACAGTTATCCAAGGCAGGTGATGCACAAGATGCTATCAATGACATAGATGCTGTGTATTCAGCAGGTATACAGGCATGGAACGGTGCTGTAACTGGTCCTGCATACAATGGATCCTATAGTAAGATGGCATTCTTCCATGACTATGTACTAGGTGCTGCATTGGATGGTACATATAGAACCTTGGTACAACCAACAGGTAAGGTACGCATGGCATTCTGGCCCTATGCTGACGAGGGTGATGAGGATGCAAGAGATAGATGGGGTTGTGCTATAGAACTATTCGGTTTGGTTAATGCTGGTAGTAACTATAGACAAGGAGACCAATTTGAGTTAGTATGGCCACCTAGGCAACCAAAAGACACTGCTTATCAAGCACTGCCTGGTACTACTCCTTACTTCCCTAAGGATGACCCCGCTTATTCTTTCCCAGACAGGTTAGAGTTATTAGTACGAGGGGAGGAGGATCCAGAGCAGTTCACACCTAGAGAAGCATTCTATCAAGAGTCACACAACAGAACCTCTAACGTTTGGTTACTCTGTCAACATAAGCTAGATAGAGTTAAGTTTAGAATCACCATTGATGAGATTACAACATGAGTAACGCTGAAGGATTTGGACCAAGGGCAACTAAGGCAGACAGAGATCTTTATAAGTCTGCTAGAGAGTTGTCTGCTATTCATAAGGTTCTTAGGAAGAACCCAAGCGATAGTGCTGGTCGTCGCAAGATGTTAAAGCAACTGAAGAGATACTATCGTGGTCCTCTTGCTGAACTAGATCGTATTGACATGAAGGAACCCACCTTCCCTAAGGATGCTGAGTGGATGAAGACAGATGAGGAGATAGAACAGATAGAACAAGAACAAAAGACACAGATCAATACAGATAAACTTCGTCAATCATTGAGTAAAGATGTTTCAGAAACTAATTAACCCTAAGACTGAAACCTATAAGTTAGTTAAGCAGTTCGCACTATCACCAGAGTTTCCATGGTTCTACGTGGAGAATGCCACACCACAGGATGTATCTGATGATAAGTTCCAAACTGTACCCTTCTACAGTCATGTACTGATAGCAAGACCTAAGTGGCAGGGCATAGGTGGTAACTATATGTTCCCTGAACCTCAGTCAGAGCATTTAACACAGTTCTACCCTTTATTAGAGGAGATTATGGTTGCGAATGAGATACCAGTCACCACATTGCTCAGATATAATGTGAACTGTACTCATCCACAGGAGGATGATCGGTTATCCACACCACACATCGATCACCCCTATCCTCACAAGAATATAATTGTGTACCTCCAAGGTGAAGGGGACACAGTGTGTTTCCCAGATGGAGTTGATCCATCATGGTCAAATGCTGACAGTTTTACACCAGAAGAGGATGATGTGGTAGTATTTGAGGGACTTCACTGCATGAGACCACCCGAAACAGGGAGGAGGATTGTTTTAGTTGCTACATTCATTTAGTTTCCCCCAGTTCACGCCAGTTTCTCAACTGGCACACTTGACAGGATTTTAAAAGTCTGTTAGTATAAATAACTTAACATAACAACACAGGACTCGAAAGATCGTACCCCTGCGTCGAATGTTTAAAGATTTCCATGTCGAGGAAGTCTAACATCCGCAGGGGTTTATCCTTGCGAGACACTACACATCTATTATGTCTATTAAATCAACAATCGCTGCTATCGCAGCAAGCCCTTTTCTACTCGCTGGAGCCGCTTTTGCTGGTCCTTACGTGAATGTAGAAAGCAATCTATCATATCCTGATGGAGACTATTCTGCCGCAACTACCGACGTTCACGTAGGTTATGAAGGTGGAGAAGGACAACTCGGCTACTACGTACAAGCAGGTCCTGCATTCGTACATAGCGAAACTGCTTCTGATACAGAAACAGAATTCTCAGGTAAGGTTGGTCTTACTGTAGCTGCTACTGATTCTCTTGGAGTATACGGCGAGCTCGCTGGTATCTCTAATGGCGAAGACAGTGGTGGAGACACCATCATTGACTGGGGTGCTAAAGTAGGTGCTAAGTTCACTTTCTGATCACTGATCAATATAAACTAAATAGGGTGTCTCATGACACCCTTTTTTATTGGAGAATAAACATATGGCAAATCCTGGTGGTACAGTAATCTACACCCGAAGTGGGTGTCCCTATTGCACAAAGATAAAAGAGGTGTATAATGCTAAGGGATGGCCCTTTACTGAGTACTCCATGGGAAATCAGTTCACACGTGAACAGTTTAAACAGGAGTTCGGTCAGCAGGCAACGTTCCCTCAGGTACTCATCAACGGTCAACGTATTGGTGGGTGTACAGAAACAATTAAATTTCTAAGGGAGACTAAGCAACTCTGATGCCTAACTACGACCCTGATAATGAAGCTCTTTACTCTTTGTTAGATAAAGCGATTGACACTGCGATGATCCAACAGAAGTTTCTTTTTAACATGAAGAAATATCTTGAGGATCATTCGTACACTCGTAAACAGACGAAAGAATTGTTAGAATCTTCAGTCATGAATGAGGTTGTCACTAACACTGGTGATCTCAACGGGTACTTAGATGGTGACAAGCAATGCAAAGAAGCATACGGTCACCTAAAGAAGGTACAGGTGGTTAAGATTCGTAATTATCTTGCTAAGATAACAACGGATGTTCATGAGTACTATGCTCATCGAAAACCAGGCAGACCTAAAGGTTCTAAAAACAAGAGAAAGAAGGCATCTAAATAAAAAAAAGTAAGGGAGTATCCGTATGGAACATTTAGATTTTTTATACATTTCTCTCTTCTTAACTCTCGGCAGTTTTCTACTAGGGTTTCTAGTATCTTGGAACATCAAAGCAGTCTATGATTCATGGGTTGCTAGAGCAGACTACGCTGCCATGGTCATGCACCCTGAAATGTATGACGAGAATGGTTCGCTAATTAGTCCTGAAGAATTGATGTACTTGCGAATTACTGACGATGATGATACAATTGATGATGACGATGAGTAAACTATGAAATTATTAATTTCTGAGGTGCTCCAGAAGGCACACAATGCCAAGACGAAGGCAGAGAAGGTGAAGATTTTACGTGATAATAAGACAGATGCACTACTGTCTGTCTTTATTATTAACTACGATGAGTCTGTTGTCTCTCTACTACCTGAAGGCAAGGTTCCTTTCCGAGAGAATGAAGCACCCGAAGGTACTGAACATACCAAACTGGAACATGAAGCGAGACTTCTATTCCATTTCTTTAAAGGTGGATCTAATTTACCTGGTCTTAAGAGAGAGACCATGTTTATTCAGATGCTAGAAGGTTTACATCCTTCAGAAGCAAATGTTATTATCCTTGCTAAGGATAAGAAACTCAATACTAAGTATAAAGTAACCAAAGCCTGTGTAACGGAAGCATTTCCAGAGATTACATGGGGTGGTAGGTCATGAACCTCAAGATATTAGTGCAAGAATGCACTGACGAGGACGTAGCAGATAAGAAACTACCAGTCCACTCATATGTGGTATCATATGTGAAGGAGGATAAAGTTTGTCGTGACATTGTACTCGCTGGTAGTAAAGGAACGGTAGAGATCTTTGATCACTACTGGGACCTCTACAAGGAGGGGTTGCAAGGTTGGAAACAAACTAATGGTCGTGTACCAGTGAATAGATGGAACAATCAACGCAAGGCGGAGGAGAAACCAAAACCCAAAAGGAAAAAATGAATTCGATATATGATTTTGCAAAAGGTAACAAGACCGATGAGATTGACAAGGAGTCTAAGATTCTTGGAGCACAAGCTGCCACTGCGATCTTGGGTATAATATTTGGACCTTTTGTAGTGTGGGCAGCATGGAATGTAGTGATGCCAGCACTCTTCGGACTACCTACTATAGGGTATGTCTATTCTTTAGCACTTTATGTACTTGTTAAGACCCTGAAATGACAAATAAAGTATGTGTAATCTCCGTCACTCCAGATGCTGAGAGAACTATAGGATACATAGCACGTGTATCCAACCCAAAGAACCAGGACAACGAGAAGGTCGCTGGTCTTTTAAAGTATTGTATTAAGCATGGACACTGGTCTATCTTTGAGCAAGCACACATGACTGTTGAGATCAATACAACACGTGGACTTGCTGCACAGATACTGAGACACAGGTCATTCACATACCAAGAGTTCAGTCAGAGGTATGCTGATTCATCTTTACTAGGTGATGAGATACCACTACCAGAACTAAGGAGACAGGACACTAAGAACCGTCAGAATAGTATCAATGATCTTGATCCTAAGATGATCAATAAGTATGAGATACTCATGGCAGATCACTTCAGACATGGTATGGATCTTTATCAGCAGATGCTCAATGATGGTATCGCTAAGGAGTGTGCTAGGTTTGTACTACCACTAGCGACACCTACTAGGTTATACATGACAGGTAGTGTACGTAGTTGGATTCATTACATAGACCTACGCTCTGCTAATGGTACTCAGAAGGAGCACATGGACATTGCTAATACTATTAAGAGACATTTTATATGTCAGTTCCCAACAGTAGCAGAGGCATTGGGGTGGTGTGAAGAGTGTGACTGTAAAGAGGATGATTACTGGAATGATCTACAACCCTGCCTACGTATAGATTGATGGCAGAAGTATTACCAGCATTCTCATCACCCATCTATGTGACAGGTGAGGACAGAGACTTTCCAATGATTAACTGGGAGTGTCTAGAGTTCACACCATATAAGATAGAGAGTGTTGGATACCGTACAGTTGATCAGCATGTCTTAGACTCATTCCCTGACTTAGAGGAGTGGGTCTTTCAGCATGTATTGGACTATGTTATTGGTGCAATGGGAGTTGATCCTGATCTCCATTGGCCTGAGATAACATGCTCATGGATCAACAAGTATAAGAAGGGACAAGCATCAGTACCTCATCACCATGCTAACAGCATGTACTCAGGTAATATATTCTTGCAAGGAGACACAGGTAACTTAGTGTTTGAGAAACCTAAACATATGGTTGTAGAACCCACGCTCTCCCAACAGAACCTATATAATTCTACTAGCTTTACTTTACCACCAATAAAGTCAGTGCTATGTATGTTTCCGTCTGATCTTATGCATCATACCTTGCCAAATGAATCAGAATCGGATAGAATAACACTCTCCTTTAATGTAATGGTTAGAGGACAACCACGATGGATAGAAGACAATGCCAACGTATGATTTTAGAAACAAAGAGACAGGTGAGATCATCGAGAACGTAGTCATGTCTATGCATGACCTCGATAAATATAAGGAGGAGCATCCAGAGTTGGAAAGATACTTTGGTAACCAAGCACCTAAGGTAACTTATGGATTACCTAAACAGTCAGATGGATTTAAAGATGTGATGAGTAAGATACAATCTAGTCATCCTGCTGCTGACTTATCAAGATTTACCTAAATTATGCCAGTAAAGAAGCGTAAGACAACCTCTCAAAACAACAGCAGAAGTGCTAAAGCAATGAGACGCAAGAAACCTATAAACATAGACCAACTTAAACAGATCGAACCGATAGGTGACAATCAGAAGTTGGTCTTTGATTCCTTTAAAGAGGGTAAGAATCTTGTGTTGCATGGTGCTGCTGGTACTGGTAAGACATTCATCAGTCTTTACCTAGCACTGGAGCAGGTACTTGACTTATCGTCACCATATGAGAAAATATATATGGTTCGCTCTCTTGTACCTACGAGAGAGATTGGTTTCCTACCAGGAGATCACGAGGACAAGTCAAACCTATATCAGATACCTTATAAGAACATGGTGAAATACATGTTCGAGATGCCTGATGAACCTTCATTTGAGATGCTTTACGATGGTTTAAGAGCACAGCAGACCATATCTTTTTGGTCTACCTCTTTCATACGTGGCACAACATTTGACAGGTCTATTATAATAGTAGATGAGTTCTCTAACTTAAACTTCCATGAGCTTGACTCTATTGTTACTCGTGTGGGGCAGGACTGTAGGATTATATTCTCAGGAGACTATTCACAATCTGACTTAATCAAAACAGGAGAACGTCAAGGTGTGCTAGACTTCATGAAGATCCTCCAATCTATGCCGTCCTTTGAGACTGTAGAGTTTGGTATCGGAGACATCGTACGCTCTGGTTTAGTACGTGAGTACTTAGTCAGCAAAATCAATCTAGGGTTTCATTAATGAAAGTGTTTAATCATGTGGGTCCTGCGAGGAAGTTGGAAGAACTTCCCACCCAAAACGTTGACGGTAGACGATTTTATAAGTCTCCCGAAGGTCATTGGTACCCCTCTGTTACTACTGTTGTTGGTAAACAATCCATAGATGGTATAAAGAAATGGGAAGAGAGAATAGGTTGGGTTAAAGCAGAGAAGATTCGTAGAGAATCATCTTGGCGTGGCACTCAGTACCATACTATAGTGGAGTATTATCTTAACAATGACATTACGAAAGTTGAGGAGAGCAAGGGTCTTCCCTCGTACCTTTTTGGGTTTAGTCGTGAGATCCTTGATCGTATTGATAATATTCACCTTCTGGAAGCCCCTCTTTATTCTAACGATCTACGGATTGGTGGGCGTGTTGATTGTATTGCTGAGTTTGATGGCGAGCTTGCTATAATAGACTTTAAGACAACCAAGGACATCAAGAAGGTAGAATGGTTGGAGAAGTATTTTGTACAGGAAGCAGCGTACGCTTACATGTACTACGAACGCACTGGTGTGGAGGTTAAGAAACTTGTGACCTTATCTGTTGCAGAGAATGGTCAGACTCAAGTCGAACAACGCTACGACAAGGCTCCTTACATAGACACATTGTGTGAGTGGATCAAAGAGTTTCAGATGGAATTTCTAACTGAAGCTGTAACTAATGGAGTCATTACAGAATGAAAGAGCTTGAGGAAAATTTTATGACACAAAGTAAATTCAGCACTCTGGTAGAACATACCGTACAGAATAGTAATGGTCTGATAAACTACATAGAGGCAGTCGCAGCAGTCTGTGACGACTATGATATTGAGATAGAAGTCGTTAACAAACTGATCTCTAAACCACTGAAGGATAAGATCAAAGCTAACGCACAACAATTAAATTGTATCAAACGCACAAGTAGAGGGGTTTTACCATTATGAACGAAGATTTCTTCCGTTCTGAAGTGATACAGGCCGAACTAGATGATCTTCAGACAACATATAATGATTTGCTTAAGATGTCTAGCAAGTTAAACCAGTTAGACAAGTCTCAACAGTTAAATCATATCAATAAAACATTAGAGTTGATTGCCAAGCAGAAAGTATTTTATGCACGTCTTCAGTTGATGAGTAACTATGTCACAGACGATGAAGACGGAGAGTCATCAGACGTTAAAGAGGTGAAGGAAAGGATCGATCAGGTCAGTACCATATACTCTGGTGGTAGCAGTAATCTTTTAGATATATTACAGGCGATGGAGGATAAACTCCTGTGTTGGAAGAGGGATTTGGAGGGGGTTGACAACGCATAAATAGTATGCCATCATATGATGGTAAACAAGCCAAATACAAAAACACACGGAGAATACAATGTCATTTGCATCCCTTAAGAAGTCCTCTAGGTCTTCCATTGCTAGTTTAACAAAGGAACTAGAGAAACTGAACACTAAGGGTGGCGGTAACGGTCCTGACGAACGACTCTGGAAACCAGAAGTCGATAAGGCAGGCAACGGTTATGCTGTCATTCGTTTCCTTCCTGCTCCAACAGGTGAGGAACTACCTTGGGCACAGGTATGGTCACATGCTTTCCAAGGACCAGGAGGTTGGTACATCGAGAACAGTTTGACTACATTAGGTCAGAATGATCCAGTCGGTGAACTCAATCGTATCCTATGGAACAGTGGTCTGGATACAGACAAGGACGTTGCACGTAAGCAGAAGCGTAAGCTTTCTTACTACAGTAACATCTTGGTCGTTAAAGATCCTCTGCACCCAGAGAATGAAGGAAGAGTCTTCCTGTATAAGTACGGTAAGAAGATTCATGACAAGTTAGTTGAGGCAATGAAGCCACAGTTTGAGGATGAAGAACCCATCAACCCATTCGATTTTTGGAAGGGTGCTGACTTTAAGTTAAAGATTGTCAAGCAAGATGGATACTGGAACTATGATCGTTCTGAGTTTGCATCACCATCAGTCCTAGGTGACTATGAAGATGCTAAACTAGAGGAGATCTATAACCAAGAGTATAGTCTCGCAGCATTTACTAATGCTGAGAACTTTAAACCTTACGAGGCATTAGAGAAGAGATTAAACCTAGTTCTAGGTAAGAACAAGGCACGTGTACAGACACGTGATGAGGAACTGGAAGAACCTGTGCCAGTTGTAGAAGAGAACACTACGGTCACCGCAGGGTTCGGAAACAGTGTAGAATCATTAAAGACAGATGGTCCTGAGGATCCTGATCTGTCATACTTTGCACGATTAGCTGAGGAAGGTTAATGAAGAAATGGTTACTAGCACTACCTCTGTTCATGTTTGCAGCACCTGCTCAAGCATTAACATGGGAACAGTTAGTAGAGTGGGCAGAAACGCCCACTCATTACCATTCTGCACCCTATCATAGTCACTACCATTCACATGGTCACTATTATGAGCATCCACATCGTTGGTGTAATCAGATAGTATATAAGGAAGAGTACGTACCAGGCAGACCTGATTACCATGGTAATTGGATGCCAGGACATGTTAATAAGTGGCAAGAGACAGTCAAAGTCCCATGTAGAAGACTTCTGAAGAGGAGACACTATCACTGATGCTATATCAAACATATATTAATCCTGAAGCAAAGGAAATGAATCCTAAGCTTCACGAAAGTGTGAAGAAATACGTTGTCACTGACCTTGCTAAGGGTGGTGCATCAAGAACAGAATTTAACTTCCATAAGAAGAAAATAGACGACCTAAGTCGTCTTTTTAATTGGATAGAAGATGTGTTACCTCAAGCAGCATTTCATTTCGCTCAGGGTAGTACTGATGATGAATATGATCCAACTCTATTAGGGTTTGATCCAAAAAGATTTAAGATAGCAGAGTGTTGGGGTATAGAGTTTAACAAAGGGGATACTGTAGAAGCACACAATCATTTCCCATACTCTATGTCATTCTGTTACTATGTTAAGGTACCAGACAAGGATACACCACTAGTCCTCTTTAATGAACTAGGAAATAGTAGTGACATGATGGGTGAAGCAGTCCCTATTGAGGACGGTATGCTATGCTTCTTCCATGCTAAGACATTCCATTTTGTACCCCCAAGTCAGAGCGACGAACGCTGTGCTATCGTAGGAAATATATTATATAATTGATATATTATTTCGACTTTTGATTACAGATAAGTCGGAAAAAAAACTCAGGGTATTTTTACTCGCTGTAGGTCGAGCTGGCATCTGTAGTACCAGAGATAACTCCAGATGAGTTAACAGTACCAGTATTTGATGTATCTACAGTTCTGACCTGTTCACCAGATGACAGTGTAGTTATTGTAACGGTTCTATTGACTAATTCTTGATTAGACGCAAAAGCGACTGTAGCATTTTGACCATATACTGTGCTATATCCGTTTTTCTCTGTAACGAAGATTTCCTCTACAGCACCCCAAGTCATTTTTACGTCACCAGCGTCAATTTCGTCATGTGGCTCATATTCGCATAATCGTCTAAATTCCTCTGCAAAGGTTTCTACGTATGCAGGTTTTAATAACCATATATTCGCTTTATAGTCATTTAGCTGTTTTTCGTATTCATAGTTGGTAATAGGCACTGACGCATTTGTCACTGTGACTCCCTGAACCGTATATTGCCAATTTTCGTTTACTTGTAATCCTGCAGGTACAACAACCTCACCTCTATTGGATATTACCTCTTCGTCTTGGTGAATGTCATTTGAGCGTATTTCGTTAGTTTCGTAATGGTGGACTCCATCGGGATTACCATACATCTTCAGAATTACCTTATATAATTGATCTTCGGATAATGGCCATTCATCATAAACATTGACAATATTGTTACACAGCAAAACAACCCAATCATAGTCAGTAGACCCATAAACCCTCTGAGCGACCTGATCTGGTCTTTCATTGTTTCTTACAGTTGTTTGCTCAAATCCAAGAATTGCTTTTTGGAGCGAATCAATGATTTTAGCTCTTCTAAAGATGTTTTTGGCTACAATATATGGTTCGACGTTATTGCGTCGTATACTGGTAACCCTTACTTTGACTTTAGGTAGATATTTAAAATAATTTGCCATATTCTTATTTATTTGCTAATTCATTGAGAGCAGCTTGAGTTACAGCATCAAACTCAAATCTAGGAGCTTCTTCACCGAATACTCCAGTACCTCTGTTTTGATCATCATTAAGTTCACTCCATATAAGATCGCTGGTGATGAATGCAGTTTCATCAAATCTTAGGGTCATCTTATAAGCACCAGGACCATAATCATAGTTTAATGCTTTTCCCTGCGGATCATAGGATCTAAGAGACGTGTTTTGACCATTAGGAGTCAAGTTTAACTGCATATCTGTCAATACCATTTTGACAGGGAATTGCATAATCTTGGTTAATGTGTCTGGTCTTACTAACCTATCTCCACCAACTAGACCTTCAGATGATGGTGTAAAACGGACAATATCAGTTTTAAAGAATTTAGGGATAGTTAGCCATTCCTGATTTTCACCCGATTTCTTGGGTAGCATTGCATGTCTTAGACAATCAATAATTCTCTGAATAGACCTCATTTCACTATAGTTTCTAGGTTGCATATCGAAGTTAAAGGAATGACTACGATACCTAACACCTTTAAATGTAGTCTCTTCGTATGGGTTAAATACTGCCTTCTTTTGTAGTGCTGCTAATGCGTCTTTATCTGTTATTGATCCACCTGTGATTGCTGAAGCACCATTAAATGCACCTGTAATTGCTTGGAATACTGCCTGTTTTCCTCTAGTTCTTGCACCTGCTTGTAGCATTTCTGTCCCAAACGCCTCTTTAGTCATCCCTTCACCTTTTCCCATTATATTATCTTCTGCCCAATCAGCAGCACCAAGTAATGAATTACCAAATGGTCCTAGAGCACTTCTATTGTAGTTGACACTATATTGTTCGTTAAGTTGGTGAGGTAGATATAAATATACAGTACGCCATATCCCTTGTGTACTATCACCCTCCTTCCGTCCACCTTGGAATCCAATCCTTCCTTGATTCACAGAGAACCCTTCTTCGCCAGGACCTTGAGATTTCCGTTCTGAATTTATGTAATTATATGGATTTGAGTGTTCTGGATCATATATGGTGAACTTAAGGTAATCCATTACCTTAGTTTCGAATTTGGCTCTATGCTTTATCTCATCATTACTGCTACCTGGACCTGCAGGAGGAATCTCTGGATAAATTAATCTATTTGAGGAGGCTGACATATGAGTTATTCAGGAAAATTCAGACCATCACAAAGACATAAGTATAAAGGGGATCCTACAAACATTATTTATAGAAGTTTATGGGAACTCAAATTTATGAAGTGGTGTGACAAGAATGAAAACGTTTTGGAGTGGGGAAGTGAAGAAATTATTATTCCATATATCTCTCCCGTGGATAATCGTATCCATCGTTATTATCCCGATTTTTATGTTAAAGCAATCACCAGAGAGGGAAGATCCTCAAAAAGCATCATTGAGATCAAACCTTATGATCAGACTAAACAACCGAAACGCAAGTCCACTCGTAAGGTGACTAGAAGATATCTCAGTGAAGTTAAGACATTTGCCATCAATAACGCTAAATGGAAAGCAGCAGACAGTTATTGTAAGGATCGTAGAATGACGTTTCGTATACTCACAGAAAAAGAACTCAAAGTATGAGCATCTTTAAGGACATTAAAGAACTCTCTGGTGGTAAACCTCAATCAAAAGATTGGTATCGCTCACAGATGTTCTATGGGTTACCAGATTTACAGACAGATATAAAGGCAGGATTGATATTATTTTATAATTACAATGCCACTACTGAGAAATTACCATTCTTTGATCGTTATCCGATGACTCTGATTACTGGGATTAGTCCAGTTACAGGTCATTTTTGGGGCGGTAATCTACACTATTTACGTCCAGAAGTTAGACAGGGAGTAGCAAAAACATGGGGTAATGGTGGTACTGCATATCCTCTCCGTTGCCATCATAAATACTTAATGTCAAATGCTACAACTATAAAGGTGGTAGAACCTATAGAACTGCGTGATATGATCCCGTTACCGTTAGAAAAATTTGTTGTTAACGTTGCTGGTCAGAGACTTGATATACCTAGTAGCTTCATTTGGAGTCGAGTCTAATGGCAATGCACACCCATCCCAATAATTATCAGGCTTTTACAGAAGCAGTAGCAACTGGAAAATTAGAACCATCTAGACAGAATTTATATGGTGTTACGATAGCACCTCCTATAACTTTACAAAAGATACTAGGTACCAATGAAGCAAATGCTGAAGGGAGGATTCAGAATACAGGTGTATCGATGGATCAATTTATGCGTAATGTTAATTTGTTTTCATCTAGTGTTACTATTCCCAGTAGAGCAGTTACCACTGGTCAGGTTAATAACCATGGTATGATGCGTAGATTTGGTACTGGTCAGACTAGTTCACAGATTAGTATGAGTTTTTTATCTACTAAGGATAATTTTATTAGAGAATGGTTTGAGATGTGGTTGCATATTATAAGCTCTGATTCGGATAATACTGTAGGATTCTATGATGATTATGTAACATCAGCAGAAATAATAAAGTGGGAAGTAGGGTCTAATGTAGTGCAGTCCTTTGATTTTTATAAGACAGAAATACCTCAAGTTCCTAGGAAGTATACTGGTAAAGCAACATTAAATCAGGCAACTGCTGTATACCAATTCTATAATCTATTTCCTTTTAATATAAGTACTCAAACTCTTGATAACGAAGCAATGTCATTGATGCGAGTTGATATACAGTTCTATTATGAACGTTATCGTTTTGATACTGTTAATGTAGATACTCTTAAGTGGTTAGGACCTAAATCAAATGCGAGGAACAGGGGTATTTCTGAAGATGAAGTTGCTAAGAAGAATGCACAGAGTAAGTATTCTGCGTACGGGACCTAGATAAGGGGTATAAATAATTTCATCGTTATAATCTAATTATGCCTTTACCAAAGCTTGCGGTGCCCGAATATGAGTGTACCCTACCTGTTAGTGGGACAAAAGTCTCATATCGACCTTTTCTTGTAAAAGAAGAGAAATTGCTTTATATCGCTATGGAATCTCAAGATGAGAAAGAAATGATCAAAGCAGTGAAGAATATATTAAAAGCATGTACTAATGTCAAAAAAGTGGATGATCTCGCTACATTCGAGATTGAGTATTTGTTTTTAAGGATTCGTTCCAAGGCAGTTGGTGGTATTAGTGAGTTTAAAGTAGTATGTGAAGATGATGGTGTGACATCTGCATCTGTTAAAATCGATTTGGAGGATATTGAGGTAGTAGTACCCAAGACCCACAAAAAGATTCTTGATATAGGTGATGATGTCAAAGTTGAGATGAAATATCCTTCCCTCAATGCATTCGTTGATAGGAATATGAAGGATAAACCTACAATGGATGATATATTTGATCTTGCTGCAACATGTGTAGATAAGGTATATCAAGGTGATGAGATTTACGACTCTTTTACTAAGAAAGAAGCATTGGACTTCTTGGGTGATATGAACAATTCTCAATTTGAGAAGGTTCAGGGTTTCTTTGAGTCGATGCCCAAACTAGAACATACCATAGAAGTTATTAATCCTAAGACTAAAGTAGTGAACGAAACTAAACTTGAGGGTCTAGCGGCTTTTTTCGCATAGCGTTAATGCATGATAGTCTTGAGAATCATTTTAAGACTAACTTTGCATTAATGCAGCACCACAAGTACAGTTTAACTGAATTAGATAATATGATGCCTTGGGAGCGAGATGTGTACGTTAACCTATTGATTGCTCATTTGCAGGAAGAGGAACGTAGACGTGATAAGGAAAATCAACAGAACGCACTCTAATGGCAGAAGCCACCTTAAGAAAATTTATATCAGTAGTACCTGATGAGGAAGGTAAGAAGTCTGGTGCTTTTGCTGCGACTACATCTGTTAACAGAATGGGTCATGCTATTACTGGCATAGGTAAGAGTTTTCTACAGGTTAATGAACTCATTAAGTTTCAGAACGAGTGGATTCTTGGTGTTAAGGATAAAGAAATCGAAAGGATAGATGATCAATATAAAAAGGAGAAGGATGAAGAAGCAGAAGCAGAGAAGAAAAAGAAAAAGAGAGCAAATCTAGCTAAAGACCTTAGTTCTGAGAAATTACAAGCAGATGGTAAGAAGTTAGGTGTAAAGTTATTTAAGAAGGATAAGAAGGATAAGCGTAAATGGGGATGGGCAGAGAGTCTTCTTAAAGCCATGTCTCCTATTTTTAATGCGATACAGTGGTTTGCACAGACTGTTATCACCTATGTTGTCTTTAAATGGTTAGGTGATCCAAAGAATAAGGAGAAGGTAGAGACATTTCTTAAGTTTATCTCATCATTAGGTAAGTTTGCATGGTGGTTGACTGAGAATAGTATCGGTCTATTGATGGATGGTGTTACTAAGACATTTAGTTGGGATCCTAATAAGAATGCTATAGAGAACACATTTGAGACTTTGTTTGGTGCTCTCCAAATACTTGGTGGATTGGCAGGTATCTGGGCAGTATCCAGAGTTCTTATGCCATGGAAGCTACTAAGTGATGTCAGAGCTATGGCAGCACTTGGTACAGCAGTCACTGCTGCTGAGGCAACTGGATGTGGACCTAGAGGAAGAAGATTTAAACCAAAAGGTCCTGATGGTAAACCTAAGTTTGACCCTGCAGAGGTACAACGTAGAGCAGATAATATACGACGTATTAGAAGAAATAAGAGATTAGCAAAACTTTATAATAGGTTATCTGCCTTACAAGAAGCAGGTGCTAAACTTGTAAGGACAACTGCTTCCAACACTAAGGCACTGATTGAGACATCTCAAGCAGCACTGAAATCAGAAATTACTAGATTAAATAAACTCATTGATGAGAAAGGTGCAAAGACGACTGCAAAAGAGGTAATCCAAACTGGTCTTAAGAAAACTAATGAGACTGTAGTTAAACCTGCTACTGAATTCTTGCAGGGTGTTGTTGAGAATTTTAAAGGTCCTAACCCTGATGACGTGCCTAAGGCTAGTCGTTGGACTCAAATGGTGAATTGGATAAATGAGACTGCAATTCCAAAAGTAGGAAATACTTTAGTTGCTGTTAAAGATACGACTATAGAAGGTGCTCAGGCATTTGGTAGGTTCTTGATGAATAATATTGTCTTACCTGTAGGTAAGGCACTTGATGATCTGGGACAATTTATGGGTAAGTGGAAGGATCGTGGTGTTAAAGCAATACAAAATGCAGGAGCTGGTATCTATGATACTGCTAAAGGGTTATATAGCGGGTTTAAGTATACTACAGAGATGCTTTCTGATCCTAAGAAATTGATGGAAGCTGTGCAAGAAAGGATTAGACCCAAGGTTAATAAACTTGTAGAAGAGAATCCATTAATAAAAAATATTTTAGCATTAAAAAATGATCCTGATGCTATAGGTACAGTTTATAAGCAAATGACCAATAGTGATATTGGTAAAAGTTTGCAGACAATGGTTAGAGAGGGAGGATATGGCACTAAAGTTGGAAGAGAAGCTGCTGATAAATTGGCGGTTGGACCTATAGATGTAATTATTGACCTTCTTTCGGCAGTCTTTGATTATGCTTATAATGGAGAATCACCTGTTAATGCTTTTATGGGAGCAGCAGGTAGTTTTGTTGGATATGGTCTTGGTTTTGGTTTGGTATCGATGATACCAGGAGCACAAGGTTGGGGATCATTCCTTGGTGGTATTGCAGGTGCAATGTTGGGTGAGCAAGCAGGAAATCTTCTTACTCAGACACTGGGAAAAATGTCAGAGGCATCAAATCTTCCAGGTAAAGGTGGTCTTTATAATTTGAGAGATCCACTTGCTAAAGCTATATTAGGTAATAAGGATCATCCACAGAATCAGGCAGAGGAACGGAGTGATGGAAATATATTAACACCAGATTTTAAAGAGAGACCTTTCTTACGTCATTGGGACGCACCACATTTTGAGTTTGGTAATCCAACAAAAGAAGGTGATGCAAAGGGTGTACCTTATGGTAGTGAAGGTGGTTATATGCCAGCTAAACGACGTAAGAAGTTAACTTTATCTTCTATGAGTCTAATGGATCATGTGAAGATGGCTAAGCATCAAGGAATTCCTGCTTATCTGAGTATGATGGATCATATTAGATCGGAGAAAGTATTAAAAAACATTAGTGGATCTGAAATAAATACTACACCAATGATGTCTGAATTATCAGAACGTAAGGTGAGAAGGGTGAAAGAGATACAAATGCATACTCATGTTGTTGCTGTCACTCAACCAGTTATAAAAACAGTACACAGAAAAGCAACACCACCAACAATACATTATACAGCAACAAATCCACATGTCTCCATGTTCACTAAGTAAATGGCAACAATAGGTCAACCCACTCTTTATAAAATGGTCACTCCTCCCAAAGGTGAGGGTAGTGGCATGGGTTCTCTTGTCAAATCAATGAATAGTCTTGGCACTACTATTAATAGTATTGCATTCATTGCTGCTGATATGAATAAGAATTTTGCTAAGGGTATCAAGCATCAAATCAGTAAGCAAGAAGATATATCTAAGAAGCATACTAAAATAGAGAATAAGAAGTTAACAGATAAGAAGAAGAAGGAAGCTGCCCTTAGAAAGTTAATGAATAGGAGGCAGGATCAGGACGCAGAAGCTGATCAGAAGAGTATCATAGCTCAGTTTGGTGGCACTATGATCAAAGCTGCCAAGGGTGTTTTAGGATTCTTCGAAGGTTTGGCAAAAGCACTGGAAGCAATATTCGTAGGTTTTGTTTCTTATGCTGTCTTTAATTGGTTAGGTAAGGCAGAGAATAAGAAGAAGGTTAAGAAGTTCCTTGATTTCATGTCATCCCTTGGTAAGTTTATAATCTGGGCAGTTACTGGACTGGTTAACATGGGATTGGGTGGTATCACAGATTTCTTAGATAATCCAGTATCATTTAAAGGTTTGTTTGGTCTGGTAAAATTCCTGACAGCATTGGGACTAGTATTTGCTCCAGGTGCTACAATATCTGTGGCGTTAGCTGGGGTCATGTCCCTCTTTAAGGCAGGTAGACTGGTACCTTTACTGAAGGGATTCTTTACTGGTGTATGGGGTTTAGTCAAAGGTCTTTTGGCATTTCTTGCTAAACGACCTCTCATTGCTGCAACTTTACTTGCTGCTGGTTGGGGTGCTTACATGATATTTGGTAGAGATGATGAAGGTGAAGATGATGCTAACATTGAGAATAATGACGAGACAAAACCAAATCTAGAAAACAGTAGTGAAAATCAAGTACTTGGTGCCATGGATGAGCGTATTGCTGCTCTCCAAGAACAGATTAATACTATGTCGTGGTGGGAAAAACTCACTACAAATCGAGATGATAACCTGAGGCAAGAAATTACTGAGATTAAGAACCAAAATCAAACTAACACATCTGATGGAGAAACTATAGGTGAAGGTGCTAAAATTGATACAGAAAGATTCTTGGGTATGTCTACTCCAAGGGAATTACAAGCAGGTGGATCAGTCGTTATACCATCCAATCCTTTCGTACCAAAAATGGACATGGGTGGGTGGATTACTGGTCCTCAGTCTGGTTACCCCGTCAGCCTCGATGGCGGTGGTTCCACCTCTTTCATTGGACATGGAACAGAGTGGGTTGGATTTCCCAAAGCATCAAGGGGTGGAGCATTTGTGGTGCCCTTCGATACTCCCTCCACCCGAACTAATCCTGGCTTAACTAAAAAGAGACTTGGTGAAGCACAGAAAGGTGGTTTCGCTATGCCTTCCTTTGATATGGGAGGTTTTTATCCTCAAATGCAGATAGGTGGGGTAGTTAAACAACCAACTACTGCTACTACATCAATGAATTTAGGTGTAGCAGCAAAAGAATTAGAAGGAATGTCTACTGCTAGTGGACCTGATGGTGGTGCCAATTCTTGTGCATGGGCAGTTAATAAAGTATATAAGAAAGCAGGGTTGACACCTCCTTGGGGTGATAGTCTTTGGGTTCCTGATGCTGAAAAATCAATGATGAAGAAGAATTATAAAGAAATAACTGATTATGCTAAGAGGCAAGCTGGTGATATTATGATCATGTATGATAACCATGCTACTGATCCACAGGCACATATAGGTGTGGTTCTTCCTAGTGGTGATGTATTATCAAATTCTTCATCAAACGCAGCATTCACTTGGAGAGCTAGTCCTGAGGCATATAATGATTACTATGGTAATAGGGGTAAGATTTATAGGTCACCTCAAGTAATTAATAAGAAAGATACAGGTGACACTACTTTAGAGCAGGTTTCTGGTGATGATGTGGTTGATAAAATCCAACCTACTAAAGCATGGTGGGATCCTCTTGGAGTATTTACTGGTAAACCAGAGGAAAAAACTTCTGGTAATACTATAGGTGAATCTGCTTTAAATGAGTTTGATAGTTTACCGTGGGGTGAAGGTACTGACGTTAGTGTACAACCAATGCAGCTACCAGCAATAGATACAACACCACCATCGATTGATGAAGATATACCACAACCTATCTTTATACCTAATGAATATGAACCACCTGCTCATCCATATATTAAAGCAAGATTTGGAATGATGGCAGATGCTGATACTTGTCCCGATAGACTATTCTAATGGCAACAACAGTTAACAATAGTAAATCATATAAACTGATTGACTTATACATTCAGAGATCGGACGACTCTAAGGAGGATATTCGTGATCTTTGTGCTGAATTTATATGGTATGAGTCTATTGACTCACCATTTGTACGTTTAGATATTACAATTCTTGACTCTGTTAACTATGCTGAGTCATTGTTAGGTGATGAGATGCTTCATATTGGTTTTAATACCTTTGCTTCTAAGATGGGTGGTAAAGAACCTGTTGATCTCCACTATGATATGCAGATCTATAAGATCAGTAATGTTATTAAGGATGAACGTGCTAAGGTATGTACTATCAATTGTATTTCACCACAAGCGTATCTTAATGAAGCGAACAGAGCATTTGGATCCTTTGGTCCTTTGACTGGTAAGCATGATATTGTTAGAGTGATATGTGATAAGTATCTTAAATGTAGTAATAAGATTAAGCATGTTGGTGCATTGGAAGAATGTACATCAATGAATATGATTTCTCCTAATTGGAGACCAATTGATGTTATATCATACATCTCGGATAAGGTTGTTAGGAAGAAGCAGGGTAAAGGTAGTAAGGTTAATAAGAAGAAGGGTAAAGGTAATATTCAGTCTGGGTTCATGTTCTATGAGACTAGACAAGGATTTAATTGGAGATCTATTGATGATTTGTGTGAGCAAGATCCAATAGGAACATTTAGTTATACTCAGAAGAATATAGGTACACCTGATGCACATACACAATGGGCTAATATTGAGCAACTGGGATACCCTGATAGGACTAATCATCTAGAGAAGATGAGGACAGGTTTATATAAGACTGTTACTCATGGTATTGTTATGGATGCATTGACAGAGAGTGCTTCCATTAACCCAGCTTTGAGTAGTAGTGGGGTGTTTGATAGGTTCCAAGAGTTAGGTAATAAGTTTAGTGCTACTATATCAGGACAGTTTGGTTCTAAGTCCTTGTCTACAGATCAGTTTTCTAAGTTCTTATCTGATAGTAAAAGTGCTGGTACTAGTACTTTCTATGGTCCTGGTGGTGATAGTAAATTTGATTGGTCAAAGTATGCTGCTAACCTCAATTTTGGTACATCTCAGAAGCAAGCAGCTCTAGCAGAGAAGAAGAGTAAACCTGCAGGAACTGTACAAGGTCCTAGAGTTATGCATATTGGAGAGATAACTGACCTTGCTTCTACTTTGGAGAAGGGGTTTGCTTTTGACAATAAGATTATTGAGAAGTTTGAGAAAGATTATCCTACTCGTACTAAGTTTAGGATTCTTCCCAAGTATAAGAACCAGAGTGCTAAAGCACCTAATGGTGGTGCAGATGATGCTCCTGATAACATGGTACTTGCTGGTGCATATGCTGCTGCTCGGTTTGCACTACTTAAGACACATGTAATGAACATTACTATACCAGGTAACACAGCATTATATGCTGGTGCCGTTGTTAAGACTAGGATACCTTCGTCAGAGCAAAACAAAAGTGGTAGAGTAGAGATGGACAAAAAATTCTCTGGTAAATATTTGGTCTCAGGACTCAAGCACATTTATAAGAAGGAAGGAGTTACCACTGAATTGTTCTTATGTCGTGATTCCCTACCCGTAAATACTTGACAACAGGTCAAAGAATAAATATAATTGTCGAATAAGCGAGAAAGCAATGAGTGAATTCGGAGAAAATCCACAAGCTAAACGAAGTCACGATCTAGATCATGAGGTTTACATTGATCCAAAGGATCACAAAGAGCATACTAATCATGGTATGCATGAGTATTCTGAAGATGATCTCAAGAACGTAACAGCTAACTACGAAGAGTATCATAAGGGAGATGAGCCTGAGTCAGGTATAAATGATTATCATTTAAGACATCAGGATAAGCAATTAGATCAATATTGTGACAACCATCCAGATGCATTTGAGTGTAGGGTGTATGATGAATGATAGGTGAATACATTGATATTGATGCTGCCTACAGTTTTATAGGAGGTGGCATGATCGACCCAGATGTGGTCGATGGCGTGATTGAGTTTTGGAATGACTGTGACTATCTTGATAGAGAAGATGGTCATGTAGGTGGTTACACTGCAGGTGTACCCAACGATCAAGATAAAAAAGTCAAAGAGTCAAGAGACCTGACTATTCCTAGGTATATTAAAGATCCTAGAATATGCAGGTATATTGATGAGCTCGCAGATGTTACTACAGCATACTGTGAGAATTATCCAGCACTAAAGGGTGTCAGATGGGATTTGATGTCGGATTTTAATATCCAATGGTATCCCAAGGGTGGTGGGTTTCATGCATTACATTGCGAAAGATCAGACGCACATCCACAATGTTGCAATCGTATGGTAGCATGGATGACATATCTCAATGATATAGAAGAGGGTGGAGAGACATATTTTAAACAACAAGAGTGTAAGGTAAGACCTAAGAAGGGATTGACTTTACTTTGGCCAGCAGATTGGACTCATTTCCATAAGGGAATACCAGCACCTAATGAAGAAAAAATGATTATTACAGGATGGTATGATCACGTCATTTGACAATTTAATATTAGGTCATTATAATAACAAACAGCAGGCATATAGTAATCCTACTAAATGGCCACAGGTACATATTCTATACTCCAAGATCAAATCAAATGTTTTGGAGTTAAAGCAGTGGTATAATTATGAAGGTGAGGATAAACCATATAGACATTATCATATTACTATCAACTATATGACACATGACACTGCATATACAAAAGCACATAACCTATTGACCGACACCCCAGGGTGTGAGATGCAGTGGGGATTCTTTGATACGTGGTGGTTTGGTAGTGTTCGGGGTGATTGTATCGTTCCTAAACCTGATGGGGATACATATGTTGTTAGCGACGTACAGTTTGATGGTGACATGTATATGTCACGTGACACTGGATACTATGTCAAGGATGATAAATTTGCCTGGGGCAAGGAGGAGGGTGAAGGTATGTTTACTTTTACTAGACTAAATAATGGCAGGAAACTAGATTACACATAATGTTAGGCACGTCATCAAAAGCAGATTTCGCTGGAAGAGATGGTTTCGCCTGGTGGATCGGTGAAGTAGAAGACCATATGGATCCATCACAGTTGGGTCGTGTAAAGGTTCGTATTATAGGTTGGTATACTGGTACTAAGACTGATTCAGAAGGTAAGAACCAATACTTAACCGAATTACCTACTAAAGATCTACCGTGGGCAACCGTACTTCTACCAACTGATAGACCCCAGACGAAGAATGCTGGATCTACCACTGAGTTACAACCTGGCGCACAGGTTCTAGGTTTCTTCATGGATGGTGAAGAGGCACAACTTCCTTGTGTCTTGGGTGCATTCCGTGGTTTCCGTCATTCTGAGAATAGTAATCAAGCAGGTTCTAGTGGTAGAGAGCGTGGTGCTCCTAAAGAAATGGCAAGGACTGTCTTTGCTGATCCTGCAATTGCTGATCAGAATGCAACAGATACACCACAGCAGAAAGGACAAGATAATCAGGATTCATTAGGTGGATCACCATTTGTTAAAGCACAAGGTCAACAAGGTGGTGGTGCTACTGGTGGAGAAGAAGCATCTAAAGGTGCCATATCTATTGGTGAAGCAGACACACCATTTAATGTGTACACTAACCCCATAGGTCCACCATCTATGGAAGGTGGTATCGCTGATGGTACTACAGGACCTGCCAATGAAGGATTCACTAAGGATCTCAAGCGTATGCTTACTGAGATTGGTGTTGAGGTTGGTGGGTTAGCACGTAACTCATCTACTGGTGACTTTATGTCCACTATTAGTGGTAGAGTTATAGAAGGTAAGAACATACTCAATCAGTTATCTAATGTTACTAACTTCCTGACCAATGCTATCAGTGGTATGCTTGCACCTCTTAAGGAGCTAGCAGCAAGAGTCATTCAGATGTTGATTGATAAGATCCTACAGGTTCTTTCTAACATCTTACCTGTTGTTGTTATTACCCTGATTGGTGAGATACTACAGTTAATATTTGCATTATTCTGTAAACCTACTCCAGAGTGGGTCATGATAATGGGGAATATAATGGGGTACATATCGTCGTACCTGAACTCCCTATTTGCTAAGGTAATGGATTTCATCGCTGAGATGGAAGCTAGGATCCTTGATACTGTTGAGAGGATGATGTCTGGTATTCAGAACAGCATCTGTAAAGCAATGTCGGCAATCAATAAGGTTGCGAACTTTATAATTACAGCAATTAATACCGTTAAAGCACTTAAGGAACTTGCTAACGGTATTCAGTCTATCTTCTCTATTGACTTTACTAAGTTAGACTTTAAATCAATCCTTAAGATCCTTAAGGCAATACTCGCACTGATAGCGGGGATGAAAGATTGCGGTAGGAAGAGTCGAAAACCGAAAGCCACAGGGTGGCTCCCTTTATTAGGAACCACCCAGTGCGAGGATATAGATGATGCTCTCCAAGGTCCAGGTGGAGGAGACTATAGTAGTTGTCCACCATCAGGTCAGGCAAATCCTAAGGGTACTTTCTTTGATGATTTCTTTAAGAACATAAATCCGTTCTTAATGGAAACCAAGATGGCACTCAATGGTACCAAAGAGATCAATGATGCTACTCCTGGTAAGGAGAAACGAGTTATCCAAGGTCCTGGTGGTGTAAGTACTTTTGAGGATAAGAGAGGTAATAAGCATACCAATAATCCTAACAATGAAACTGCAATTATTGGTCGTGACCAAGTAACAAACGTTAAGAATAATAAGGTTGTAACTGTTGAGGGTGACTACTACCTCAAGGTTATGGGTGACTATCATATTGAGGTCTCTGGATCTATCAACCAGCACGAGTCTAATGGTCCAGGTGCCAAGGCAACAGATGCTAATGGTGGATTTGCTAGTGGTCAGAAGTGGGATGATCAAAAGGATCTACCAGATGCAGCAGGAGACTACCAGATCTATACATCACCAGATGTCACTCCAGAAGAGTATGACAAGATGAGTGATGAGGAGAAGACACAATATTATGCATCTAAGAGTGCTTCTGATGCTGCATCACAAGCAACAGCACCATTAAGAGAAGAGACTGCTGAAAGGACTGCTCAGAAGTTTAATGAATTGGCAGCAAAGAATGCTGCTGGTGATGGTAAGAAGAATCCAACTCCTAAGTTTAACACTGAGGTTGGAGAAAGAGAAGTTAAGTCAGTAAGAACCACTGCTGGTGACCATGACTGCAACTTCCAAGGTGACTGGAAGGTACAAGCAGCACGTTTTAATTTCACTGCTATTGAGGCAATCAACCTTAAAGCACAAGAGATCAACCTATCTGCTGGTGGTATTACCAATGAAGCAACAGGTGAGATCATTAATGAAGCGAACTGGATCAGTTCATTCCTTAATTGTGGTAGATTTGATATTGTTGGTATTTTCCAGATGATGCCTGTCCTTACTGGTCAGTTCAGCATTGTTAAGGGATCTATCGTGGATGTGGCAATGGACAGTCCATTCCCAGGAGCAGCCCCACCTGCACAGGTTAGGATGACTCTAGGTACAACGATGCCATCTGCTATGGCAGACATAATCGTAGGCTCCAACGCAGGTGCACACATAACTTTGGTCGGAACTCCTACAGGAGGTATCGGAGAGGTTGTCACAGGAGGAGCAGGTGCTATAATAAATCAGGTAACTACTGGTGTCGTAGCCATGAGTACTGGTGTGGGTGCCGCATGGTTTGGATGTGGACTCGGACCTACCTCAGTCTTCGGACTGCCCGTTATGCTTAATTAATTAAACTATGGAAGAAATCGTCGATTACGTTGATCATGCCTTTATAAATTTTCCCAGGAGAAAAATCACTCTCAGGGATCAGAATGGTTATGAGGCCGAAGTGCGCTACAAATTTGATTCTGATGGATCTTACAGTTTTGCAGAGACTGTTGACATTCTGAAAGAATTCCTGGATAATGAGGATGAACTTACCTTTATATACTGATGGCAATCTACAGAACAAATGAGATCAGAATTGATCTTAATGAATTGGTAGCCATTAGATCAGCATTCTTGGGTGAGGAACTATCCGAAGAGAACGTAGAAGAACTTGGTGATTCCCTTAAGTATGGTCTCACATTTGATACTTTATATGGTATGGTGGATCAGGCAATCCTTGAGTATCTTGATAAAGATGAGAATCATTATGGTGAGATCCAACCTGAGCCTGGTCGTGAAGCATACCTGAATCAGATAGAAAAGAATAAGAAACAGTTTGAGATGGTTGATCTAGTCTCTCCATCATGGACAATCCAAGTACCAAGGAGAAAGAAATGAACAACTTGATTGAGGTCTCTGTAGAAGAGATTAAAACAAATCTTGACTTCCTCTTGACATTATTGGAAAGAGGTCATACAATCAAGATAATTCAGGAAGGTAAACAGAGTATCATCATGTCACCTCTGCCAGAGTTCGTCAATAAGTACGAACAAGAGGAATTGCCTGATATACCTATGCCTGCCGATTGGAAACCTGACCCAGTTGGAGTACAAACTTATGTCACAGAAACCCTCTCAGAGATGCAGAAAGAACTTGACGATGGACATCAAGATGCACTTCAGTGAATGGGACCACATGTGGCATTGGACACTTGTGGGATATGAAGATGCATCCGCAATACATAGTAGTAAATCTCTTGATATCAGTACAGCACTGAATGATATCAAAGAGAGAATCGCTGTGATGATGGATGATGAAGCTAAAAATTACCGCTGAGTATTGCATCCTAGATTATATGGATGGTCATGAAGGTATAGTACTCCTCCATATGATTAATTGTATTCCATTTACATTCGATGATGAGGGTTTCGACACGACTGACGAAGAGATTATTACAAAAGCAGTTAATAACCCAAAACTCACTATAGAAGACCTATATCGATGGTCTTCTTATCTTATAGAAGAGGAATGTCACCCTATTATGTTCGAAATGGGTGAGTGGATTGAGAATTATCAAGACGTTCCAAACTAAATAGTACATGCAAATACGATTATGGTACAACAAGGACATGCGCCAATGGCGGTGGTCTTTGGTTGACCATCAGTTACATCAGGAATCAGGTCAACAACCTGTGCTTAGAGATGCTATGGGTGATATTGCAAACACAGTAGAGTATCTAACAGAAAAGTATGACGACACGGAGATGGCACATGAAATGGAGAGAAGACTACAAGAGTATGAAAGTACTCAGTGCATATCAGACTGATCTCCTAGAAAATGGACCAAAGAGTCTAGCACAATCATGGATGCTACAGGCAATGTATGTTGACTGGAAGCGAAAAACTGGTAATATGGAACCTGAACCACCGAATTGTCAATCAAGTTATTCGGTACTAAATAAACGCATTGAGGAAGGACTTTATGATGACGCAAACGACCCATACGGGGGACATTAAGGTGGCAGGTACACATGATAATGAACAGTACCTGAAGAATTATCTAGAATCTCCAGGTAATGTTGTGGATAAGCGAGAAAGAATGAATCGCTTAAGTGAAATTGTAGGGGATTATCTCACTGATGAAACCCTTGATGCACGTCACACATACGAAGAAATTCTCCAAGAAGTGAACTTTTGGATCAAGTATCATTCCGATCATGCAGATAAAGCGAGAAAGCTGCGTAATCTCCTCAGAGGAGAGAGGGATTTGACGTTATAAATAACTTGGAATACCGTAGATAGTGAATAGTGGGAACCAAGAGAATATCACAACTTGAGACTATTGCTGATGCATTGGTGACTGGAGAAGCAGTCCTTCCCATTGTTATATCAGATCCACTGATCCCCAATAGGAAATCAAAAGTTAATCAACTGTTTAGGTCAGTTTCTGCAGGCTCACAGAGTGCTCCAGGACTGGCTTTTGACTTAGACAGGGATACTGGAGTATACCAGTCTGCCGAGAATGAAATTGGTCTGACTTTTGGTAGTGCATCGATCTATAATAGTCGCAATCTAAACAACGACGGGTCATCGACCTTACAGATACGTGCAATTGATACAGGATCTGCTAACTCTAGTGTGGAGATAGTTCCACAGGGTAGTGGATATTTTACTGTCAATGGTACTACAGAGTTAACTGATACTAATTTTTACATTTCTGGTGACCAGAACCCTGCTAAAAAGGTAGTATTTAACGTTGATACAGTTTCCACTGCTGGTGGTACTCGTAGATTTGACATGCCTAGTGTAGGTTCTAATACATCTACGACAATAGTTGCAACAGACACGTTCCAGACTCTAACTAATAAGTCTATTATCATTAAAGATAATGACCTACAGATTACTGGTTCTACGGATGTTGCTAAAATAGCAAAGTTTGAGACTGATGCATGGTCAGCACCAGGTCAACACATCTATCGTTTACCTGACTATGGTACTACGATTACACAGTCAACGTTACTCGATGACTTGACTGAACAAGACTTATATAATAAGAATCACGTTAACCCTAAGTTTTCTGGTACTCCTTCTACGGATGAACAGAACCCTACTAAGTACATCATCTTTGATCAATCATTATTGACATCAAATAGAACTGTACAATGGCCAGATTTAAACGTTAAGGTTGTTGGTGAATCGTCTACACAGACATTGACTAACAAGATCTATAAGGGTGCTATCTTTGAGGATAGTGCAGATGCAACTAAGAAGATTACATTTAACTTAGTTAACCTTAATGCTAATACAAACTTGCAGTGGACCTTCCCAGAAGGATCGGTTGCAGAACCACTAAATAATGGAACAGATACTAACGTCGTAGTTGGAGAGCGAGCATCGCAGACTCTTGCATATAAAACGATGGAGTATATGAAGATCAATAACCCTGATGAGGTTAACGGTCTTATCTCTATTGATGCTTCTAATATAACTGAGCCAGTCTCGATTAAATTCCCAGGAGCAGACGCTACACTATTATCTACTAACAACATCGAAGCGGTGGGTGTTAGTTTCGGTGGTGCTATCAGTGCACCGAGTCTCGGAGGAAGACTCCGATTACAATCATTCTTCCAAGCAGGTTGGTAATTAAACAATGACAGCAGCAGGACGCTTAGCCGCAGCAAAACCAGTGGCTACTACGAATACGAAACTTTACGGTACTGACATTAACAACACTGGCGCAGTAGTTTTTTCTGCTACTAATCAGTCTGGTTCTGGTGTTAGTTATCGTGCAGCAGTTCGAGACTATAATCAGATAATTACGTTGGACGGAGATGAGTCAGCGAGTACTGATGATAGTAAGAAATATGAGTTTACTAAGGGTAATGCCTTTGCAAACTACAAATTAACTGTTACCCCTGGCATTCAGTTTAACGAAGCAACTCCAGGTGCTGATATTGCTACTACTGATGGTAGTATTGCTAAATTGTTAGATGTTTATAAGTCTACTGATACAATTCAGCGTTATTTAAAGGTTGCCAAAATCCTGCAAACTGAAGGCGACAGTGAGCAAGTAACAGGTTCATTTACTATTGGTGAAACTCTTACTGGTAGTCTTTCTGGATTAACTGCTACACTTAGTGCTTATGAAGCAACTACTGCTGCCCTCTATATGGAAGTAGCAGACGTTGCAAGTGGTGCTACTACTGTTCACGTATCAAGAAACACAGGTCTTGCTGATGGTGCAAGGCTGATGATCGCAATTGACTCTGTTTCTGCAACTGAGATTATCGAAATCGATCCTACTGGTATTAACGGTGCTAATAATACACTGACTGTTACTCGTGGTGTTCTTGGTACAACTGCTTCTGCTATCCCTGCTGGATCATTTGCTAAATCATACATTGACTCTGCAACCACAAGTACAATTGACGAGTCTGGAACATTTGCTGCTGGTGATACTACACTAACTATTGCAGATGCTACTGGATTCCTATCAGGTGCATTTATTCTTATTGGTAACGAGATTCTTCAGGTTAGTGAGGTTGCTGGTAATGACTTAACTGTTGTACGTGGACAGTATGGTACTTCTGCTGTTAACCATAACGATGGTTCTGCTATTACTCAATTAACAGATGCTGGTGACTATTATCTGAACTTCTTTAGTGAAGGTGAAGTCCTTACTGGTGGAACTAGTGCTGCTACTGTAGTATTAAACTTCTCACAGGGTTCATCTGATATTATTAATGCTGATAAATTCGTTTATGCAGAGGGATCTGCAGGTGGTGTGTATGGATTACCATTAACACCTGAGATGGAAGTGGATCGTACTTATAGATATCATCAAACAGATGCTACTAACACTGGTCATACGTTTAGGTTATCAGAAGAAATAGATGGTACACAGTCATTAACTGGTACAGAGTATACAACTGGTGTAACGAAAGTTGGTACTGCTGGTCAAGCGGGATGTTATCTAGAGATTGGAATCACTAGTTCCACTCCATTGACATTAAACTCTTATGCTGAACCTGCTGTAGCTAATACTACTGATGCTAATGCTGGATATGGTTGGGCTCTTACTACAGTATTAGAACCATTTTATAAAGACATATACGTATATGCTGTGAGAGGCAAAGCATTTGCTGCTGCATCACAGTTTACGATTGGTGCTACAACATATACTATTGATGCTAGTGGTGTTACACCTGGTTTCTATGGATATGTTCATGGTTGGGATGCTGATAGAAATGTTCTAAAAGTATCACTAGATGAAGGATCTCCTAATGTTGCTGTAGGTGACAATCTATATGACAGTATTACTACTGTTGATGGATCACGTCGTTGGACTACGGTTGTATCAGGCAAAGCACAGACTTTAGATAGTGTTGGTGCTGCTGATGCTTCTAGAACAGCAGGAACATATAATGGAATTCTACCTACGGGTGGTTCTGGATCTTTACTCAAGGTTAATGTTGTTGTTGCTGCATCTACTGGTGCTGCTACTGTTACATTAGTCAACGGTGGAAAAGATTATGCTGCTGCAGAAACGTTAACTATCACTGACGCTCAACTCGGAGGTGGTGGTGCTGCAAACTTAACGTTTAATGTGGCGACTATTGGTACTGGTGACGCTGCTGGTGCTACTGCAAACACTTATGTGAATGCTGAAGATTGGTTTGCTTATGATAAAGCGATTGCAGCAAATACTACAGATCGAACTACTGGAGTAGTAGTTGGACCTGGACAGAATATACTTGTATACTCCAGTGCAGCAGACATTAGTTATGCTGTTACTGGATTTGAGAGTAATGCTGATGATTATGTTGTGCTTTCTGTATCCAAGAATGCCGCTGGTGGACCCACCCCTTAAGGTGTGAAATAAATAGTACAATAGGACAGAGATCAATTAAATGGCACTTACTCGTCTTAAAAATATCATCACGTCGAGGACTGGACGTATTATATACGTCAACCCCGACGACTTTGATGCATCGGATGCTTACGATAACCGAGGTAACTCTGCATTGCGTCCGTTTAAGACGTTGCAACGTGCATTTCTAGAGGTAGCTAGATTTTCATATAGAGTCGGACTTAGTAATGATGAATTTGACGCATTCTCAATCTACCTATACCCATCAGATTACGTTATAGACAATAGACCTGGTGTTGCAAACTATAATGACATACAACCGTTTGACGCTAACTCTAATTTTGATTTAACTTCTTCCAGTAATGTTCTTTATAAATTTAATGCTGCTGCTGGTGGTATTATTGTCCCTAGGGGTTGTTCTGTTGTTGGTTCGGACTTACGTAGAACCAAAGTCGTTCCGAAATATGTCCCTTATCCCACAGTACAGGGTAGTCTCGGTATTACTGCTACTAATGAACCTGCTACTGCTGGTATTTTTAAACTCACAGGTGGTTGCTACTTCTGGCAACAGTCGTTCTTTGACGGAGATACCAACGGAGTTTACTACAGGGCTGATGACATAAGCACTATTGCACCAAACTTCTCACACCATAAGTTAACGTGTTTTGAGTTTGCTAATATAACTGATCTTAATCTGTATTATCAGAAGATCTCTAAAGCATATGCAACTATACCTGACTCTTCAGGTGTTGTCGCACAAGACCAATTACAGGCAAGAGTCGAAGAGAACAGGATTGTTGGTCCTATCTCCGACGAATTTGCTGTATCACAAATAATCCGAAATGGACAAACCGCCACAGCATTCACAGTGGATGCGTTGGGCAATCCGAAGAACCATGGATTCTCCGTGGGTGTCGCTGTTAATATATCTGGGGTTACTGGTCCTACTGAGCAGGATCAACTCCTCTATAATGGTTCATTCTTGGTAACATCTGCACAAGGTAACCAGTTTACCTATCAGATGTCAACTGAACCATCTGGTAATGCTATCGGTTCCAACATTCTTGTTAAGGTCGAAATCGATACGGTTGACTCAGCATCACCATATGTCTTTAACTGTTCACTAAGATCAGTTTGGGGTATCAATGGTATGCATGCTGATGGTGATGAAGCGACTGGATTTAAGTCTATGGTTGTTGCCCAGTTTACGGGTATATCACTCCAGAAAGATGACAGAGCGTTCGTACTATACAACCAAAGTACTGGAGCATATGAAGCCCAACCTGCGGGATCTGGTGCTCACATTAATGGACTATCCGAGTATAGAAAGGGTTGGAGGCATCGTCACATTAAAGCATCGAATGATGCATTTATCCAAGTCGTCTCGGTGTTCGCTGTTGGTTTCGGTGATCACTTCTTCTCCGATAGCGGCGGTGACTTGTCTATCACCAACTCAAACTCAAACTTTGGTAACACTTCTCTCCGAAGTAAAGGATTTAAGAAAGCAGCATTCACAAAAGATAAAGCAGGTGAATTAACTCACGTTATACCACCTAAGTCACTCAGTGATGTAGATGAGATATCTATTAACTGGGTTACTATTGATATTAATGCAACTAGAGCAGAAGCAGACGCATCTAGATTATATCTCTATGGATATACTAGCCAATTAGGTAGACCACCTTCGAAGATTCAGGGTTATACTGTTGGTGCTAGAAGAGATGATGTCAACACACCTGATAAAATCTATGTTGCCCTAATTGCCTCAGGTGCCTCTGAACCAACGACCCATTATGCAGATGTTAACCCTGCAGGTCCTACAGTTACTGGTACTAGAGCAGGTGATGACGAGAACCCAATTAAGTATGATACCAATAGAAATCAATGGTACGTACAGGTAGATAGTTCTGCTAACACAATATATACTACACTACAGGCAAATAACCTGTATCAGAACCTAGGATTCACACCTACTACATTTATTAGAAGGGTACCCGATGCTAGAGACCTTAATGACAGAACCTACAGATTTAGGTATACTCTCAATAAAGACGCATTCCCAATCCCAAGACCTCCTATTACTGGTTTTGTTCTGCAGCCTCGCTCTTCGGAGACCAATAGCCCTGCCTACAGTAAGACCTACTATATCTACGATGTTGAGACACACCAAGAGTTTGAGCGTGGTGTCAAAGACGGTATCTACTACCTCACACTACTTTCTGCATCAGTCTCACCAGCGACATCGAACTTCGATGATTTCGCCTTCTCACAGGCAACAATAGATATATACCCTGCATTTGACAGAGACAACCCAGTTGCTGACCCTGCTGCTGCTGTATCTGTTGCAGATAATGAAGTATTGGGTGTGGTTAAGACCACTGATGGTGCTACACCAACACCTAATGAGAATAAGCAACTTTCTATCACTAAGGAGACAACACAGTTCTTACTCCTAGAGACAGAGAACAACTTAGGGTATAACACTACTTCCAACTCACTGAATGGAATATTAGTTACTGCTAGGTTAGGTGATGAGGAAGAAAGAAAGATTGCACTGAAACTTAACACAGACCAGTCTGTTGCTCCACTACAGATAGAACTTCGAAGATATTCTATTCTGAGAGCATCAGGTCACACGTTTGAGTATCTTGGATTTGGTCCAGGTAACTACTCTACTGCATTCCCATCTACACAGGTTGAGGTTCTATCACCACAACAGGTCAGACTATCACAGTCACTTAAGGAAGCAGCAGGTGTGGCATACTACTCTGGTGTTAACAGTGATGGTGAACTGTTCGTTGGTAACCAGGTTATTAACCCAGTTACAGGTCAGATCACTAACGAAGATATTGCTCAACTTAACGTGTTGGGTGAAGAGGACACCACTATTGAGACTTTCTCTGAGTTGGTTCTTACAGATAAACTAACCGTAATTGGTGGTGCATCTAACCAGTTGGAGTCTGTATTCTCTGGTCCTGTTACTTTCCAGAAGAAAGTTACATCCCAGAATGAGATACAGTCCCTTAAGTACACATACTCCAATGATGATGGTACTGTTCTGAAGCAGACATTCCTCGCTGAGGAATTAAATGGTCTACCTGACCTTGCTGGAGGACTAGCATTTAATAATGGTGATATTTGTTATAACATTGATTGGACCCCTGGCAATGCTATGGGATGGATATATGATACTGGCACATGGTATAAGTTTGGTATAAGTGATAGCACACCTATAGTTTCTAACAGATACTCTGGTGTTACACATTATGGTATCGGCATGGCACCTGATGCTTCCCATCGCATGAAGATTAGTGGTAACACATATCTTGATGGTGATTTGGATGTTTCTGGAAAATATGGTTGTGCAGATAAATATACTTTAGCAACGGGTATTGCTAATGGCAATAACGGTGTCACATATAATGGTAATGGTGCAACTCAGACGTTTAATATTTCGCCTGGACACACTGCATTCTCACTTTTAGTATTCCTAAATGGTGTTGCTCAAGTTCCTGGTGTGGATTATACAGTCACAGGTAATGCTGTTGACTTTAGTATATCTGCTCCACCTGCAACTGGTGACACGATTCAGATCCGTGAACTTGTTATTTAATTTCACGAGCGGTTAAAAAATGTCAACAAAGATTATAGGTAATCAGATTGATGCTGCGACTAGAGCAATTATAACTGCTCTGACAGTCACAGAACAAGTCAATCTGCCAGAACTTAATCAGACAGCAGTTAATGCCTTAGGTACACCTGCATTTGGTACCTTAATCTTTAACTCTACTGAAGATGAAGCACAAATCTGGCGACAAGATGTATCTGGTGCACCAGGTTGGGCATCTGTAGGTGGAGGTGGACCTTCTATTGGTGAGAATAGTATAGTACGTACGAATGGTACTACTATATCAGAGAACTTAACAATAGGTCCCACAGCAAATGGTGGTCCTGAGTTTACAAACGGTTTCTCTGCTGCTCCTATAACTATTGCTAACGGTTACACAGTCACGATTGAGACTGGTGCTCAATGGACATTGATAGGTGTAGACGAAGATCTAACTTCTACTCGTTTCTTTAACTACGCTGCTATTAATAATCAATTAAGATTAGTACCAGGTGCACATTTAGAATTCGGTCAAACAAAAGAAAGATTAATTGCTTTCTCTAAGAGTGGTACTGTTAATTTAGATCATAGTCAAGCAAACGTATTTGTTACACAGAACCCTACAGGATATAATGGTAACTTTACTATAAACTTTCAGAATGTACCTACTTCAGGTGGTTTTGTTTATGCTGCTACAGTAATGATTAAACAGTCAAATGGTACTGGTTACGCTAGTAACATACGAATCAATGGTTCTGACCCTCTATTCATGTATTGGAATAATACTAGTAGAGAGGTTGGTCCAAACTGGGATGTATACCAACTACAGTTCTTCCTAGATGGAGGATGGATAGTAATGGGTATGGAAACCAAGTATGAATAAGGAGATTTACTATGCCGATTGGAGTTAATAAAGTTGGATTGATGGGTGCTACTGGTGGAGGTGGTGCTGGCGCATCATTGATCCAATCTGCATCAGGTGGTAGTCAATGGAATGGTACTAATAGTAGACAGGGTGGCATGCCTGTTAGATTCCATAGATTTCAGTCTGGTGGTACTAATGGATTCCAAGTAAACGATATATCAGGTACTGGTGAAGCACTCTTGTATGTTTGGATGTGGGGTGCTGCTGGTGGTAGAGGAGGACAAGGTGGTAATAATGGTGGATCTGGAGGTGCATCATACTCTGAGATCATGACGACTGCTGGTCAATACTGGGTCGCTGCTGTAGGCAGAGGCGGTGGTGGAGGATCAGGATGTCATGGTTGTTGGGGTGCTGGATCTGGAGGAAATAATTCTACATCTTATGGTAATGGAGCACTAGGAATGTACCCTGCCTGTGGAGGTTGCTCTGCTGGTGGTGGAGGTGGAGGTGCTGCTTCTATCTTATACATAGCAAACACTAACCGAGGAAGTATTCGTCAAGTCGCTGGTGGCGGCGGTGGCGGCGGTGGTCGAGAAGGTTGTGGTGGTGCTGGACATGGTGGTGCTGGTGGACAAAACGGTCAAGGTGGATCATGTGGTGCAGGTGGCGGTGGTTGCTGTGCACAGTCGTCAACAAATGCTCCTGGTTGTGGAAGACCAGGTGGTGACCGCTCTGGAGGCGGTGGAGGAGGCGGCGGTTGGTACGCTGGAAACTGTGGTGGTGCACCAGGATGTGACTGTCATGGAGCAGGTGGTGCAGGTGGAGGATCTGGATGGATCGGATATGATTTCCAAGGTAATGGTGCCATATGGAATGGTAACTATGGAACTACTGGAAACAGTGGTGAAGGATTAAGAAATGGTGCTGGACAGAACAATGGTGGAACTGGCAACATAACTATTGCATACGAGATACAACAATAATGGCATTTCGAGACGTTAAAAATGTAGAACAGATAGTAAAGTGGCATATTAATGTTACATTTATTATGGATGAGAAGCGTGTAGAAATATCCAGAGATCTGGTACACTTTGAGGATATAGTATTTGGTTATTATTTCCTAGAGAATGGAGTATATGATAGAGAATTTGCTTCTGACTTTCATTATGGTATGACTATTAGTGGAGAGAATGCTGATATACTATTCACTAAAGAGACCAAAGGTCCATTGATGTCTGATCAGAAATGTATAGAGGAGTTCGTAGCACATGTACCTCGCTCATGCATTGGAACTACACCATTGTGTACCGTTTGGGCAATCGAGAACGGTGAACGTGTAGAAAAAAGTTTTGGGTTACAACTGTCTACAGATGGTGACAACCCACTAGGTGATGGGACTAAGTTTGCAAGGGAAGCACCCAATGTCATGACTTATGAACCTACAGATTATTCATTAGCATCAGCATCTGCTAATAGTAAAGGTGATTACTTCCCAACTGATGAAGAGTGGGCAGCACATCAACAGTGGATGCCTGCAACTCCATTAGACAGACCTGTCGATCCTAATGCTGGTAAAGACTTAGGTGACGCTGGTGAGTTGGGTGAATAAATAAATAAGAAGGGGAAGCAACTAACAAATGACTAGATTAAATGTATCACAAGTAAAAGACCTCGGAGGACAAGGCGGAATGTCGTTCTCTGGTGGTGCTATTACTGCCAACGGTTCCCTGACTGTACAGCATATCGTTGTTAATGGAACGATGTCTGGATCTTCAGGATATATTATTCCGTCACAGTCTGGAAAGTCAGGACATTATCTATATACCAATGGATCTACTATTTCATGGTCAGAAGTTTCCTCTGGTGCTGGTATACCTAATGGTATGGCAGTATATAATGGTAACAGTACATGGAATAAACCATCATGGTGTAACCGTATATGGGTTAAATGTACTGGTGGTGGAGGAGGAGGTTCAGGATATGGTGAATCTGGTGCTGCTGGAGCACATACTGAATCATTTGTTGACGTTGCTAACATCAACTCAATTTCCGTCTCAGTAGGCGGTGGTGGCGGGGGTGCTAACTACTCTAACCGAGCAGGTAATGGAGGAACCTCATCATTCGGTAACTACTGTTCATCAGGTGGAGGTCAAGGTGCCAATAGAAACCAACAGCACGATGGTGCTTTAGGTGGTAACCCTAACCAAGGATCTGTTAAAGTATATGGTGGATCGTCTCAAGGACATAGAAACCCTCCAGGTCTAGGACATGGTGGTGACAGTTTCTGGGGTGGATCATCTCCTACTTCACACAGACAACAGCAATGGGCACAGAGATATCGTGGTCATGCAGCATGGGGTGCAGGAGCATCATCATGTAGAAATCGTGAACGTGGTGGTGATGGTCGTCAAGGCATCATCGTTGTATATGAGTTCATGTGATTCTTATAAATAACAAAGAAGGAGACAGAGTAATCAATGAGTACCCTAAAAGTTAGTTCTATTCGTGACCTGTCAGGTTCTGGTGGATTAGATTTATCCTCAGGATCTATTACCGTGAACGGGACTCTGACCGTTAGTAATATTAGTATTAACGGAACGATCTCTGGATCATCGGCACAGGTTATACCCTCAGTCAGTGGACAATCAGGTAAGTATCTGAGCACTGACGGTAATAGCATGTCTTGGGCAACCATACAAGGTGGTGGTGGACCTAAGTCTATTTCAGTTTATAATGGTGGTTCTACTTGGAACAAACCCTCAGGAGTTAAGAGGATTTGGGTTAAGTGTACTGCTGGAGGCGGTGGTGGATCAGGTTATGGAGAATCTGGTGCTGCTGGTGCCCACACCGAAAGTATTGTTAATGTGGAAAACATTAACTCCATCTCTGTCTCTGTTGGTGGCGGTGGTGGTGGTAGTAACTACTCTAACCGTGCAGGTAATGGTGGTACTTCATCCTTTGGTAACTATTGTTCATCAGGTGGTGGACAGGGTGCTAACAGGAACCAACAACATGAAGGTGCTTTAGGTGGTAACCCATCTCAAGGATCTGTTAGAGTATATGGTGGTTCTTCACAGGGACACCGCAACCCACCAGGATTAGGTCATGGTGGTACTTCCTTCTGGGGTGGTTCTTCACCAACATCTCATAGACAGCAACAATGGGCACAAAGATACCGTGGTCATGCTGGTTGGGGTGCAGGTGCTTCATCCTGTAGGAACAGAGAGCGTGGCGGCGATGGTCGTCAGGGAATTGTAGTAGTTTACGAATTCGAATAAAATGAAAAAAGCACTAGTCCGTTGTGACGGATTCATTACAGATCTAGTAGAACCAGGTGAAGAGTTCGAAGTCTACACTGGTCCTGGATCAGGTCTAAAATGGATTGACATCCCCGATGATGCCAATGATGAATGGAAACTGGAATTGGGTGAATGGATACCTGATTTTGAGTTCCATAATCCTGCTACTGTAAGAGAAGTTGCTTACGGTGATCCTGGATTGCAATTAAGTATGCTATACTCAGATATAAAGAACGGAGTATTTGGTGATGCAGCAAAAGAAGGTGAATTCTTTAAGCATATTGCAAATGTCAAAGCGACATGTGATCCTGTCGAGTATGAAGATGTAGTGGAAGAAGATGAGAACGGTGATCAAGTCACTGTTCAGAAGCAAATACTTCCAGATGCACCATTCCCACATGATGAGAATATGCCTGCATGGATGACTCCTCTAGAATTAGATGACGAGACTCAAAGAGAATTTAAAATAGGTGTATACGACCCTGATTACAACAAGACTGACGCAAATTAATTAAATTATTTTTTCATTATGAAAATTCAGAATGTACTGATTGTAGGTGGTGGAACCTCTGGTTGGTTTACTGCCACTGCTCTCCTTAAATTATGTCCTCATATTAATGTTTCTTTGATTGAGAGTGAAGATCATCCCATCATAGGTGTTGGTGAGTCTACTCTTGGACAAATTAATGACTTTTTCCACATTCTAGAACTCAATGATGATGAGTGGATGAGGGATACAGGGTCAACCTATAAGGTAAATATTAGGTTTAACGATTTTTATAAAGTTGGAGAGACTTGGGACTACCCATTTGGTACATGTCATGAGAGAATGTACGAGATGCAACATGGGTGGATGTCATGGTTTGCTCTGAATTATCACAAACCAGAGAAGTTCCACCGAGGTACGTTTGCACGTACCTATAATAGTGTGGCACATCTTGCTAAGTATAATAAAATAACTTGGGAAGATAAGATATGGAACCCAATGTCTGATAGTGCATACCATATGGATGCTACTAGAATGGGTCAATGGTTTAAGAATAATAGATGTAAGAGTATAGTTGAGAAGGGTAACTACCATACAGGTACAGTTGTAGGTGCAACTAAGGATGAACATGGGTTCATTAAAAGTGTTGTTACTGATGATGGTAGGCATTTCGAAGCAGATATGTTTGTAGACTGCACTGGGTTTAAGTCTCTATTATTAGAACAAGAACTAGGTGTACCATTCCATTCATTCCATGCTAATGATGGTGGTTGTCTATTGTCTGATAGAGCAATTGCTACTCACATGCCACATGCTGAGGATGATGAGAGTCCTGATAGTTATAGAAAGAGAGAAGTAGTTAACAGTACTAACTGTACTGCAATTGAGAATGGATGGGCATGGGATGTTCCTCTATGGGATAGAGCAGGTGCAGGGTATGTACACTCTAGTGACTATGCTACAGTAGAACAGGCAGAAGGTGAGTTATATAATTATCTTCTTAAGACAAGAGGTAAGAAGAGAGCAGATCAAGCAGAGTTTAAGACTATTCCATTCAGGAGTGGTAAGCATGAGAAATCATGGTATAAGAATGTATGTGCAGTTGGTCTATCTAATGTGTTTGTAGAACCATTAGAAGCAACTGGTCTCTTGTGTACTCATGAACAGATCATTAGATTATGTACTGCATTATCGGCACGTGAGGGTCTAATCACTAACTCAGAGAAACAGATGGTTAACCTAGTTTGTGATCTTGAGATCGAAGGGTTTAAGAACTTTGTTGCATCTCACTATGCATTCACTGCACGTGAGACACCATACTGGAGAGCAGTGTCTGAGGATATTGATTACGATTTTGTAACAGGATTTAGTGATAACCTCTTTGTTAGGTATGCTAGTGAGAAGTATGTTGCTAATGAAGTAATATATAAAGGGCAGACGTTTGATGACCATAACGATGGTCCTCGTTATGTTGCTGCTGGTATGGGATTTAATCCAATATGTAAGCACACATTGGAACTAAATAAGATACACACTCAATCCATGATTGACTTAACATCTGAGTCTATGAATGAGGATGAGAGGAGGATTGACGAATGGACTGAAGAGATGTATAATTACTGCATGAGTATTCCAACATCCTACGAGTTCCAGAAAAACACTATTTACAAGGAAGATTATGTCTAAAGAGAATCCATCACTACCTGATATTGCTGATCTACCTGAAGTAGATCAGACTGATACAGAATTACCTGAATCTATTGCTACAGTAGAGAGTGAGAAGGAAGCAATCACATCGTTTGATGATCTCTGGATGAATCTTAGATATCAACACAGAGAGAAGTTTAAGAAATATGCTGACATGCAGTCATCATTGAGTTCTATGTCATTTGATAGGCAAGAGACTCGTATTGATTTTACTGAACTTAATGAACTCAGAGATGAGATTGTTAAGTTGGAAGGTGGCATGGAGACCATGAACATCCAACGTAGACTACTACGTAATGAGGATCCAGAACCATGGGTAGAATCAGAGATCAGGAAGGCAAAGATCAAGGTTAAAACAAACTCACCAAACAGTAAGAAAAAAGGCACGGATGCGTATGCAGGATATACTGAATGGGAAGGTACAGATAATCCAGACATGAATAAAACAGTGTAATGCTCAATCTAGATTATGTGTTCCCTCAACCTATATGGTGGACGGATCTTGATATTGATTTAGAAAAACTACAAGAGATTGTCTACGACATTGCTAAGTCAATGCCTGGTAAAGGCAGATCTAATCGGGGTGAACTGAACTATCAGTCCCCCGATTTCTATGCTGAGAAGGTAATAGCAGAGCAAGACGATGAGTTTTCACGTCTGCTTACTTTAATTAAAAAGCATGCTCAAGAGGCATTCGATAGTTATGAGTCACAGGTGACTCATCTTGAGTTCGCTAATGTATGGATCAACATTAACAACAAGGGTGGTTACAATGAGACACATACACATCCAGGTGCATTGATGTCTGGTGCATATTATGTTAAAGTACCAAAGGAAGGTGATTCAGGTAGTATTGTATTTCATAGGAACCCAATGGAAGCATATACTATACATTCATTGGGATTGGCAGAGGATATGAGTACAGCAGAGGAACTACATACCTTTGCTACATGGACATATCCACCTACAGAGAATAGGTTAGTACTATTTCCTGCATGGATGCCACATGGTGTAAGAGAGAATGAAACTGATGAAGATCGTATAAGTATTTCTTTTAATCTCATTCCCAATAGGGAACAACGTAATTTCACTGATATTATTAAGTCTCATGCCAGTAGAGAAAATTGATAACGCATACTATGCTGATAATAATACAGGTGTAGATGTAAATGGTGATAGGATCGATGTACATCGTAATTTCTACTCAGTTGACATGGAAACAATTAATGTGTTTCCCACACCAGTATGTACAGGGCAAATAGTCCCAACTGACCAACAGTACCATGAAGCAAATGTATTTTTGGATGGTCTATGGGATGAAGCAAAGCGTGGTGCATGGGCAGCAGAGACGGGACTATCAACGGGTGAGTTAGAGCATGGACAAGAATTATATGAGAATCCTGTATTTGATTGGTTGACCATGCCTATGTTGACAGCAGTCAAGGACTACTGGATCAACGTGGTGAAATATCGTAGGGACTATCACATGTATATTGATAGCATGTGGGCAAACCTTCATGATGAAGGAGACACAACGGGTGAGCATTCACATGCTAACGGGTGGGGTAAGTCACATGTGTCATGTGTTTATTACTTTACCAAGGGGTCACAGGGTGGTGAGATTCTTTTTAAAAATCCATTAGAGTATATTCATAGACTATGCCCACTTGATGAATGCTATGATTCAGTGGACAGACATGATAGTGGACCAATGTATGATTGGCACGAGGTACAACCAAGACAGTTTGATTATGTTATATTCCCATCATGGTTACCACATAAGACTAGACCTAATGGTCCTGAAGAACGAATTGCTATTAGTATGAACTTCAGTGGATTCCCACTCGACCCAACTGAGGGTGATTTTGGTCATGTTGATGATTTGGAAGGAGAGCATTGTTCATGAAGTCCTTGATGCTACCATTTCTCAATCCTGAGTCATTCTATACTGATGACACACCACGTATTTTTCGTGACTGTCTCAAGGATCCATCACAATATGTTACATGGAGTGATGTTGAGAAATGTATGAACAACCCATGGCATTTTAGATGCTGCCTACTGAACTCTGATGGACGTAGGTTAGAACTCACTCAACGATTTGAGGTATGGTATGAGAATCAGTTCCCACTTAAAGAGGAATTGTTCCAAGGTATTGATGAAGGACTGACATTTACTATAGAACAGTATGGTCATTATAATCCAGCAGTAGATAATTTACTAGAAAATATAGAGGCAAGGTACGATTGTAACTGTGATGCACATATATTTGGCAATGCTAAACCTAATGGTGTGTCATTTGGTGCACATTGGGATATTCCTCCTAATTTAATTTGTCAGATAGAGGGTACAACACGTTGGCAGGTATTTAAAAATAGATGTTCTAGCATGATTAAGATGACAGACAATCCATACCTACCAGATAAGCATGATGAGGTGTTGGATGTGGCAATTGATGACACTCTTAATCCAGGTGATGTGCTATACATCCCATCAAGGACATATCATAAACCACATCCAGGTGATAAGAGACTGAGTATGAGTATACCAATGTCATTCCCACGTGACACTGATAGTGATAGGAGACAGTATGCAATTAACTTCTAGTTATCCATTACCTCAACCAGTGGTGGATCAATTGGATGAGATATGTACATCTACCACCTTCCCATGGTATTTTCTCAAGGACACTACATTCCTTGATGAACCATCCAAGTATAATAATCAGACAAGTTTCTCACATGTACTGATGATGGACTATGAGGTGGTGAGTCATGAGTATCCATACTTTGAGAGTGCACTCAAGATAATATCACAACAAGCAGAGCAACCCTTCACAGACATATATCGTGCACGTCTTGGACTATTATATCCTGATGGTAAGGCACACCATACACCACACGTAGATTTTGAGTTCCCACATACTGTGGCATTATATTATGTCAATGGTGGTGATGGTGATACTCATTTCTTTGAGAACAGCATGACTATCAACAAGGCAACACCATCTAAAGGTCGAATGATAGTATTTGATGGACTGCGTAAGCATGCATCATCTAGTCCTACTAAGGGAGTGAGAATAGCACTGAATGTTAATTACAAACCCAGAGTTTCTTAATCCTGATATCTATAGGACAGATGATAGACCTAGGGTATGGCGTGGTGTTATATCATTAGGTATCGTCACATGGCAGGATGCCCAGGATGCCCTGAATCAACCATGGAATCACATAGTCACAGTCATAGGTGATGATGGTAAACGCATGGAACTTGATACAGTAGAGGAACCATGGTGGTATAAAGGTATTAGTAAGAAGGAAGAACTCTTCCACCTTGCCAACTCTGGATATACTGTTAATATATGTCAGTACGGTCATGGTAATACTCATGTTGAGCATTTACTAGCAGAGATAGAGCAGTCATTTGATGGATGCTGTGACTGTCATATCTTTATTACAAATGGTAAAGACAACAGACATCCATCATTCTCACCACACTGGGATCACCCATCTAATTTTATAATACAAATGGAAGGGCACACTCGGTGGCAGGTCTACAAGAACAGAGCATCTGCATTGATACCACTATCAGATACTAATGCTCAAGTCAGTCCTGATGATTTGGAAATAGACATAGACACTGTACTAAATCCAGGTGATCTGCTATACTTTCCTAGTAGGGCATATCATAACACCAGACACACTCTTGGTAGCAGATTGTCATTGAGCATTCCACTCTGGTCACCCAAGAGATGTGAGTGCAGTGACCGTAGTTACTACACCTTAGAGCGATCATGATTGTGATCGGTTTCTCTAAATAATAACATGTACCACCACAAGCAGATGAATTATGCGGAAGTAGGGTGTTTAACCTTACAAGAAGAACACAGAGAGATTATTAAGAAGGCACTTTTCTATTTACAGAAAGAGTGCTATACTAAGTATGGGAAAATTTCTGATGAGAAACGGAGATTAATTAGTGAAATTGCCACCGCCCTCCATCTCGAACCTAAGAGTTGAGGACAACTTCCTAGAGGAATCAGATCACAAGGAACTGTTAGCATTGTTGACATCATGGGAGTTCCCATGGTTCTATCAACAGACACTAACTGCTGGTAGTGATGATCTACAAGCATTTGGATTTAACCATTGGTTAAGTGCTGAAGAACATCCTGCTTATGCGAACCTGGTCACTCAGATGGAATCTGCCCTCGATGCCTGTAAATGTTTGCGTGTTCGTGCAGACATGACATTATATAATCCTAATGGTTATCAGCATGCATATCATGTAGATTCTGAAGAGGATCACATGGTGTGTATATACTATGTAAATGATAGTGATGGTGATACATTAATCAGACAGGATGAATTCCATGAGGTGTGGCATGTACCACCTAGAGCGAACAGATTATTAATATTCCATGGTAAATACTATCACACAGGACATTCTCCTGCTAAACATAAGTCAAGGATCCTAATCAATGCTAACTTCACTGTATGAATAGTACAACCTATCACATATACAAGGATGGACAAGTCCTTGCTCACTCACTTGATGAAGATCAGGTTGAGAAACTCAAAGAACTACTACATATAGAACCTGAGGTAGTTCCAGTCCATGAACCAAATCACGACATCGAACCTAGTTACTAATTATTATGACTGATTCTAACATTTTATCTGCGAATCTTGAGGATGCAATAGATCATGAAACCTATGGATTATTCATGACTCCAGTAACAAAATATGGTATGTCAGATTTCATTGATCCATGTTTAGAATGGTGTAAGAATCAGGATTTCATTGATGTTGCTGAAAGACAAGTATTATGTCACAATGTGCAACAAATAGGTGCAAAGAATCAAATACTCCAGGATGTCCCAGGATTAAAGAAAGAACTATTAAGAGTAGCAGAGAAACATAACGATTCAGGTTTAAACTATGCTACAGGATTTGATGTATCTGATTGTTTCGTAGAGGTTGCACATGCAGGTGCTATCTATGCACCACATGAGCATGCTAATTGTTTATTTAGTGGTACGTTCTTAATTAACTATGAAGCAGAGAAACATAGTTATCTTAAGTTTAAACGTAATGTGATGAGTCAAATGTATCCTATTATGATGCTACCATTTAAGAACATGACAGCATTTAATTTACAGGAAGCAACTATACCTTATAAGAATGGTGATTGTATCATATACCCTGCTAATTTAACTCATGGGTATGAATCAAACATGACAGATAACAGGATATCATTAACATTTAATATTATCCCTGTATGACTGACACATTAGTGCCATTGTTTTCATCACCTCTGTATATTTCAGAGGATAATGATACTATGCCTGATATTATGCCAGAGTTAGCATCATCAGGCATAGTAAGAGGTGGATGGGATGGTACATTACCCAACTCATATAGATCTATTGAGTTAACACATAGTAATGGTGGATCACAGTCAGTAGATAATAATATACTGGATAGATTTCCAGAACTGAAACAATGGGTAATGAAGCATGTAAATATATACTGCTTTGATATAATGGAGATTGATAGTGATAGTCACACTGTCGATATTGTATGCTCTTGGTTAAATGTACATCCTCAATTTGCTCGTGCCCCCAGACACACTCATCGTAACTCTTGTTATTCTGGTACATTTTATATCAAAACATTTGATGGTTGTGGTGAACTAATATTTGAGAGATCAGATCATCAAATATTATGTCCTACATATTCACATCAGAATGTATATAATAGTTCTTCATGGACGATAACACCTAAGGATGGAACTATGTTATTATTTCCATCATCAGTTATGCATTATGTACAACCTAATGAGATAATGGATGAGAGAGTATCTATAGCATTTAATGTTATTGTACGAGGTGAATTTGGTAATCCAACTTCATATTTAAAAATACAATGAGCACACCTATTTTCTTAGCAAACGCAGTAGCATTGGAGATTAGAAACATTATGAAATCATTAGAAAAGGGCATGAAAGTGAGATTTGATGGTGATGAAGGTGTTATAAACTTCATTGGTGAAGAGTATATAACTATCACTACAAATAGGTGGAAAGATGATGGTTATAGGTCAGGATATAGGGAGACTAATGTATTAGTTTATGCAAAGGATTGGGATAACTTAGAGATAGAAGATGAGCATTTTTATAATCATCCTGATTATAAAGGTAAGATAAGTGAACATCCTGGTAATGAATCGTTACCTGAGGATATAACTGGGAAGAAACCAAATGTCACATAGTCACACACAAGATGGTAAAAAGGTTGATACATCACAAGTAGAATTTGATAAGAGTGGTAGTGTTGATGAACATGGATTTAGTGTTAGACCACCAATTAGTGATAGAGAATGCATCTATAAATGTTTAGACAACTGTAGACAATTAGCAGGACTAGATAGAAAACAAGTAGCACGATTGTGTGACCAGTTTAAGACAATGAGTGATGACATTGAGTCAATAGAAAGTGAGTACCCACCATTATGATTTTTTGGATAGGATTTACATTAATGTTCCTCAATGAGGGATTTGTAATGATGCGTCATGTATCACCATTCTTCTCTAGACTTAGAGATAAGGTGATTAATAAACTAGGTGATAAAGTGTGGTGGAGACTACATGGCACCCTAGATTGGTTATGGATAGCATTAGTAACTTGTGGATTAATAGTTAACTCTAATAGAATACTACACATAATAGTATTAGTAACCTTCTGGACACTTGCGTGGTTAATATTCTATCTACCACGATGGATTAAGAGATGATTGAGAAATATATAATACTCTCATTATTATACCTTGAGTATATTACACAGAAACTATTGTGCTTACCATACAAACTCTATATGAAGTTTGATTACTGGAATTTTAATAGGAAATTACCTAAATAAGTAGTAAGCAAATGGGATGCAGTCATGTCAGTTCAGAGTAAAGTTAAAGGTGTATTTGTTAAGGTAGTTGAGTTTGATAAGAAGATAATTAAGAAGTGTCAGGATAAATGGGGACTGTCTGATTATCAGGTAGTTTGTATTAGTTTCCTTAAAGGATTTATTATTGGGGCAATATTACTATGATACACTTTAATGAGAAAGATTTAGATCGTATGAAGAAAGCATGCGAGTATTATAAATCATTTGCACAACCTAATAATAGTATGGTTGAGGATTTTGAGAAATTAATTCATAAGATCCATAACTATGAGCATGACATAGAGTGTGATGACTGTGTATTATGTGAGTTACACGCATGACTGAGTTAACACCTGTTAATGTTAATGCAGCATTAGATGTAATGCGTCCCTACATAGAGGCAGATGGTGGATATCTTGAGTTTGTTGAGTTAGATTATATTGATGAAGGTGCAGTGGTTAAAGTACGACTGCTAGGTGCATGTAGTACATGTGCTATGAGTTCCCAGACTTTAAAGATGGGCATTGAGAGACAACTGCAACAAGAGTTCCCTGAGATAGTGGAAGTCATACAGGTATTATAACCAGTTGACAAACTGTCCACCATTTACCCCATTGGGTGTGTTTGTTGCTATACTATGTGAGTAGTCAACCAATTCTACATGACAGCATCAGTAGCAACACGTAAAACACGCTCTCGTAAAGCAACCAAAACAACTGCCAAGAGGAGTGTTATTAAAGTGACTGAAACACCAAAAACTGTTGCACCTGAACCACTGCTAAAGTGGGAAGACTATAAGAACGATGCAAAAATACGTTGGGAAATACATCAGTTTGAGACCAAAGAACTCTATAAAGATTGTGTCTGGGTCTACAACGAGTCTGTTCCTTATGTAAAGAAAGCATACAAATACGTTCTTGAGTCATACAACAGAGCATTTAACCCAGTTAACTAACTGGCACACCCAACCCCCGCAAGGGGGTTTTTTAGTGTATTATTAAAGAGTGAAGGATTTCCTTCACACATCATTTCATTATTAACTAAGTGAACACAAGTTTAAGACCACATCAGCAACGTGCTTTGGACGCAATGAGCACTGCCGATCTAGGTCAAATCATTGTGCCTACGGGTGGTGGCAAGACATACATTATGATCTCTCATGCTAAACAGTTAGAGCGTGGGAGTACTATTGTAGTTGTTGCACCTCGTATATTATTAGCACGTCAATTGTGTGAGGATTTTAGATCACAAATAGATGCTAAGATCTTTCATGCACATTCAGGTTACAGAGGTTATCAAGGTGGGACTGATCCCAACTGGATAGCACAATGGTGGGATACAAATAGAGATTATACTCGTATTATCTTTACTACCTATCATTCATTACATAGAGTAATGCAAGCACAAGTATATGCAGATGTAGTATATTGTGATGAAGCACATAACAGTTGTGCTAAATCATTCTATGCAAGTATATTTGAGTTAGCACGATTCTCTGGTAAGAGATATTATTTTACTGCTACACCTCGTGTGTCTCGTAAACATTCTAGAGGCATGCACAATGAGGCAGTTTATGGTACAATACTATGTAATGTAGAAGCACAAGAGTTAATAGATCAAGGGACAATCCTTCCCCCTACAATTGTACCATTTGAGACAGATGGACATTATAGTAAAGAGAAAGCACACGTACATCATGCTATTACAATAACAAATATATTAGATGAATTGGATGATGATAAGAGTGCTAAAGTGTTGGTAAGTGTGCCTAAGTCACGTGTACTTAACGACATGTTATCTCGTACTATATTATTACATGAGTTAAAAGATAGAGGATATCATGTATTACATGTAACCTCTAAGTTTGGTGCATTTGTTGATGGTAAGAAGGTATCACGTGCAGTATTCATGGACACATTAAAAGAGTGGGGTTGTGATGATTCTATTCGTTTTGTGTGCTTCCATTATAGTATACTAAGCGAGGGTATTAATGTTCCTGGATTAACTCATACTATCTTATTACGTTATCTAAATGTAGTTGAGATGGCACAGACTGTTGGTCGTGTTATACGTCTACATACAGAAGATCGTGAAAAGATTAACAATGGAGAACTACAACCTTGTGAGTGGGCATTATATAAGAAACCCACTGGTTATGTAACAGTACCAGTACATCCTAAGTATGGTGCACATGTAGTCAAGAGATTACAAAAGGTTGTTAACAGTATATTCATCGAAGGTGTTCCCCCTATTTCATTAATAACATAATGGGTCAAATTTGTAACTTATTCCCTAAATTCTATTATCATGGTCATGTTGAGAGACATGATGAGTTAAAGCAGGTGTTACTCAGTGAGAGTACATCTGCTAAACTCACTCAACCTAAAGAATGGAATTGCAGTGTTAAATCATCATTTGAGACTGACACTAATAAAGAAGATTTCAGTTGGAATTTATTCTTTGAGTGTGTCAAAGATAATGTATTAGATATGCATAAACAATTACATGGTAAAGATGTAGACACATTGTGGTTAACTGAAGCATGGTTAAATGTATACTCTAAGGGTGATAGTCAAGAAGTACATACACATGTAGGTGGTGGTGATAGTACATTTAGTTGTGCATATTTTGTACAATATGATAGAGATAAGGATGCAGGGTTTCTATTCTATGATCCTAATCAAGAGAAACATCTAGGTAATTATAGTAAACACTATCCTGTGGAGAATACGTGGTTTCCTGATGTTATTGAGGGTGATATTATTATATTCCCTGCATACCTACATCATCAAGTAGAACCACAAAGAAGTGATACAAAACGTATCACAGTTAGTGCTAACTTTGGTGTTAAACGGAGGTTAGTAATGTGATAGAAACTATTGATGATTATTTCCCTAATTGGATGGTGCAGGATGTAGCAGAGTGGTTGACTGATTATTGTCCACTCTATTATAATAATGCACCTTATGGTGATTATAATAAGTCACGATTCTTAGGTAACACAGTTATTAGAAATAATGAGTTCACTGATACCTCACCATGGTATTGGTTCTTTGCATATATTAATGAATGTGTTATTAAAGATATTGCTACACGTCCACAGTGTTCACATATTCATAGATTATTAGTTAATGGTCAAACTCCTGATATGATTAGTGAATTTCACACAGACCACGATGTGCCTGCAACCTCTATAATATATCATGCATTTGGAGAGGATGGTGACACTGAGTTTGCAAATGGTAAAACTATACCATTTAAGCAGGGACGTATGGTAGTATTTGATAGCAGTCTTCACCATAGAGGCAACCCACCTTCTAAGGGTATGCGGTTGTCTCTAGGCATCATAGCACCTCACAAGGGTGTCCACGTTAACACAACCGACCCATGGTAACAATGAATCACAGAATCGAAGTCAACAGTCAAGAGTGTTTTGCAGTTGTTAGAGCAAAGAATCTAACAGAGGAATTGATCTCATTGTCCTCAAAATTAGAAAGACAAAGTTATGTTACAAAACTGCTCAAGAAACTATACTCTGAACTAGAATACCAACATGAGTTACTCAAGAATCCATCACTCCAACAACTCAAATCCAATGATTCTTGGTTAGACTAAACAAACCCAATTCGCATAGGTGAATCAATGACAACTAAACGAGGTGCTGGCAGTACTGCCGACCATTACATCCAAGACACTGCTGAGATATACTTAGCAGCACGATTACAAGAGGAAGCAGAAAAGAATGGAGTTGCAATTAGTCACTGTTCAGCAGCACAAGAAGGACAATGGACAGAGTATGCCACATCACGAAATGTACTCTCTAAGTTCATTGGATCCAAGTATAAGACAAATGTTGATAAAACAGTCAGTGGAATTACATCTGATCTTATCAAGAAGTATCCTGGACGCAAGTTTTACTTTACATGCGTAGATGCTGAGTATAGAAATAAGAATCTAAAAGGTGATTTACTCATTACATTTGATAATTGTGAGCAAATATCTATCTCAGTTAAGAACTATAAGAATGGATATGATAGTTTACAAGTATGCTCAGGTACATTTAATTCCACTCTAGTTAACTTCTTATTTGAGAATACTGATTGTACACCAGGTACATATATTGGCACAGATAATAAGAAATTTAAAGGAAGTAAGAGATCAGTTAGAGATAGATATGTCAAAGAGATTGCACCACAGTTATTACCTTTCTTTTGGGAGTTAGATACAATTAATGATGATATTCGTTCATTCTATATTAATAGTGTAGAAGCAGAACATTGGGATAATGTATCATCTAAGTGGAAGGAAGATTGCTCATCTATTGGTCAATCAGTAGCACAAACTGTGTGTGATGCGTTATCACTAATTGATAACAAATTAGTGCTTAAAAGGTTACAGAAACAGACAGGAATTGTAGGTGATGAGCATTTACTTTGCATTGGTAAAGGTGAATACTTATTCTCACTAACTAATGAGAAATATGAGACACTTAAGAATAGATTAACGCATGCAAATAAGGTAGACATTCGTGTTAGTGGACAATCACTTTTCTATGATATATGTGATTTAGATGGTATAATATTAACCATAAATCAACCATGTACTCTACAAAAGAATGGTGCTTGGCATGCACTTAATGAGGACAAATTTGATGGACTAAGAGAGAAGAATGATAAGGGCAAGAAAGTATTACTTAAGTGGGGTCAACGTAGACCTGCTAAGAGTAAAGAACTTGCAACCTCAACTAACACTTACCTACGCATAAAACAGGCACTATAGTATGAAAACTCTGTTTCCTATACAATATCATCATGTACATATTAGAGACCATAAAGAAACATTTGGTAAACTATATGATTCATGCAAAGATATATGTAAAGAGGTAGATGGTAAATGGAATTGTTCAGTTAATAGCACATTCTTTGATGAGAATGATATCGTAGCACCTGAAGAATTGGGTGCATTGTTATCACCTTACTTGTATCAATACTTCCCACCTGAAGTAGAATTAAAAATAGTTAATTCATGGTTAAATGTATACAATAAGGGACAACATCAAGAACCTCATCATCATGTACAGTTTCCAGAGTTTATTAACTTTAGTGGTGTAATCTTCCTTAATTATGATAAAGAAAAGGATGCACCATTCTATTTTGAGAATATGAACTTAGATCATACGATCTCAGGGTATACTCATATCTTTAAACAAAACCCCATCATGTACCCACAAATAAGACAAGGTGATCTCATCGTCTTCCCTTCATTTGTGCGTCATGGTGTACTGTTACAGAAAGAGGATTCTAACCGTACCACATTATCATTTAATTTGGACGTGAGGTAGGACAGTTTGCAAAGTGCACACTACATGCTGACAAGGGCATCGAACTCGTGTATATTATAAGAGTGGAAAACAAAACGAGGCATGGGTCTCGACATTGTGGGTAAATTGTCCTACTAAGAGCATCGAGTTTAATTCGAACCTCTCGTTTTTGTTTTCCCTCACCTAGTCCCTTCTCTTCATTACATTATGACAACTTACGATGCCACCATGTATGAAGAGATACTCAAATACCTAAAGGAGTCTCAAAATGGCATTTAATGCACAACAAGCACTTGTTGCACGTCTAGTGGCAGCAGAATCAGGTTTCGAACTTCTTTCTATTATCGATGAGTATCTCAACAACTAACACACAGTATGCATGGGGGTCAGGGGACGTAAGTCCCTTTGCCCCTTCTCTTACAACTGAGGAGTACGAAGAGATCATTACATGCATACATGAAAAGATCAAGAGTGAGTATAAGGACGATGAAACCTGTAGGTTTTATTCTCATCTCTTGGGTAAACTCCTAGTCCTGGCAAATCAAGAGGAACAATGAACTACACAGTCAATTTTAATCATGGTGAGTTGTACCGTCTTCTAGAAATCATGGAAGGTGAGTATAACCAACTCAAAGAATCAATTGTTAAGTATAAAGATGATGATTTCTTAAGTGATAACATAGAGGATTATATTTCACACGATATCTATCACAAACTCAAGCAATCTTTCACCAAATGACTGACATTAACTGGGAAATCTTCACCAATGAAACTGATGACAAGCAGCACTCAATTGATAATATGGGTGATACTTTGTTGGAGAAACTTGAGGCACATATAAATGTAAACAATTTGGAAGAGGCACGAGCAATATTTAATGAGTGGATTGTAGATGGAGACGACCCCGAAGACAATGAGTATGAATTCCTATTTTTGGATGCACTCGTAGACACTCCATAAACTGTCCACCATTCACCCCATTAGGTGCCGTTTATGCTTATAATGACAGTATGGAAAACAAAACAGATCAAATGACCGTCCTCAACCTCACTCAGTCCGAAGCAGCACTTCTCAACAGCATCTTCGCATCAGTCGCTGATTTGGATCTCACAGAGCACATGGACGATGAAACAGAATTCGACACACTATGGGACAAAGTTGTAAAACTTTGATCCCATTTTTTATTATAAATCACTATTGGAGACTAACAATGAGCACACTACATCACGAGGCAATTCTTGAGAACATCTATGAGGAATTCATCGATGAAGCAACACAAACTGGTAACATAACAATGTATACTCAAAAAGAAATTGAGTCCATTGTTTATCAACGTTTCGAGGAACTTTGCCAATGAAAACATATCATATTGAGTGCATGGAAACTAACACTTTCACCATCGAAATTGAGGCAGAAAGTGAAGATCAAGCACGTGAATTAGTTAACGAAGATGTTAACGGATACGAGGTAATTGATGAGTCAGTTAGTGACTGGGAAATCAACCTAATTACGGAGATTAATTAACAATGAACCATGAAGTCAGTTCTTTACACTTTGGCATGACATTTTGGTTAGATGATGATAACGACTTCTGTTATTGTCCTACCTTTAATGATAACAAACCAGATAAAGATAACTGGGGTTATGTATGTGAATGGGATACAATTACATCTACTGATTTAGATAAATTGTTCTACATTCATAAAGAATGTGTATTAAACAAAGCATCAATTTGGGCATGAATTATTATCAACGAGCAAATCCAAATGCTACTAACTCAGAGTTAGATAGTAAGGTAATCATTAGGCATGATTGTTTTAAAGAGTGTAAGAGATTAGACATTCCTGGATATCATGAAGAGTTGTACATTCATGGTGATAATATTACACTTAGTCCTGCATTTACCATCAACTCCGTTGATAACGAGTATCATGTAATGCAACGATTAAAGTTAACAACAACTAACCAAGAATGCTACGTTTATGAAAAGATCTATCATGCAGATACGGTTGCTGATTGTAAAGAATATGTGCTACAATATATACAAGAACCTATTACTTTGGAGATCATAAATGGGGAAAGATAAAGAGAAACTACGTGCACAAGTTAAGTCACGTTTCTATTACCTATTTTGGGGAATTGCCACCATAAGTGTAGTTTCAGGTCAAATACTTGTAGCATCTGGTTATAACAAATTTGCTAACACATTAGATCGCTTGTTTGATACTATTGAGATACAAATTGATGACCCAATTAAATACTATTAGATCATAATGTATAAGAACATTTGTTTAACTTTGTTAGTTGCAATTAGTGCCACTAACTTATACATGAATACCATAGAACCTCGCATCCGTCAATATAAAATAGACACTTTACAAAGTGTCCAGTATGCACACCATTTCCCCTAGATTGTGTGTATAATAAGTATAACAAACAAACACAGACTTTCACCCATGCGTAAGATCGAACAGAACATGAATCGTGCTCTAGTTAGTAAGAACAACTGGTCACAATCTAACACTCAAGTTGTATACAATCAAGAAGAGAATCGTTCATCTGTTTATCTACATGGTCATGAAATTGCATGCTACGATCATAACACTGACTCAGTACAATTAGACAATTGTGGATATGAAACAGTGACCACAAAGAGCAGACTAAATGCTATTTTAGATGAAGTAAAGTATGGTGCTAGAGTATTCCAAAGAAATTGGACTTGGTTCGTTAGTTATAACAATACAACTCAAACATTTGATAATGGAATGATATTAACCTAGACCTAATCTCCCCTTACTAAATATCATTAAATCAACACAATCTATGCTACTCAGACCAACAACAACTAAACCCCAATCATCCCCTACTAAGTATCAACAACCTGTACAACTCCAAAGTGTATACAATCCCCCTAAATCACGTAAATTAAGTATACTTAATGATTAAACAGTTCTTTACACTTTTCCACAACATTATGTCACTTGTTATTACACCAATTGAGTACACAATCACTGCATCAATTAATAACACTTTAGCAGATGAATATCCTGACTTAGATGATAACGCAATTGCTGAATTATCTAAACAAGTTGCAAACAATTATGACTATTCCGCAATTTACGATGATATCCTATTTCTTGCAGATGAGCATATTAGATATCTAACAACTGATGCAAGTTTGTACACTAATTAACAATGAGTTTTCCACAGGTTATTAACACTTTTCCACAGCATTGTGTAGTATTACGGTATTATTTTAAATGTTTAATTTAATATGGTTAAGTGTTAAATAGATCTGGTAATCTTCCAGTCTATTGTTGTCTTAGAGTGTACTCTATTATGTAGGAGTTGTCAACATTTAAGGGACACAACACAAAATGTCATATAGGGGTTGACTTTTCAGCGAATCCTATATACAATAGGTACAGTTACAAAGTTACACTTAGTAATCGAATTTACCCATGGGTAGGACATACAAACGTAACGACACGTATAAGTCAAATAGACCGAAATCTATTCGGGAAAAGAGACAACAATCGAGTCGCAATCGTCCACGGTACAATGATACTTTTTCCACAGACTATGGGGAAAAGTATAACAAACCCACCAGACAGTTTAATTCACATAGTGATGACAATTAGTCTGTGCACAGTGTAAGATAGTAGAGATAATATACAGGTCAATTCTTTACACTTTCTCTTGCTCTAATTGCCCCTCATGACTAAAACTTTAACTCTCGAAACTTCACCCCCAGTTAGTGTTAAACTGTGGGCAAAGGGTTCTAAACACTTTTGGGCGTATGATTACCCACAATGTAATAAGAATGGTCCATTCAGTTCTTATCAACAATGTCTGAAAGATTGCCAGGAGTATAGTAACAAATGAGCACACAATCTATCCCTCGTTCGTTATCATTTTTAATGGAAATGTATGACCTTGGTTCTCTACCAGCAGACGAACAGATAGTATTAGCGCAGGGACTAATTGACTGTGGTCTCGATGATACTTTACATGGCAAATATCAGCAACTATGTGATTACTTTGTTGCAGAGGGTTTGTGTTACTATGTCCCTGACGATTAACAGTGCTAAGTGATATCGACAGTTGGTTAATCATCATCGTTGCTTGTTACATAGGGCGTTATTAAAAAAGTACCTAACGCTAAGCTATAAACGTATCCCAGAGCGGTTGTTATATTTAAAAGCATTTTAAAAAATTTTCGTATATAAAAAAAGGTCACAGAGGTTGGACGAACAAAAAAGAAAATCAGATAGGAAAGCTGCTAAGAAAATTATTAAACAAGCGAAAGAGCATCCTGGATATTATACCAAAGAGGATGTGAGGTATGCTAAACTTATTAAACGCCGCACGAAGAAGCGCAAAGCTGAGAATGATCAGACATGAACTCTCATATGTTGCGATAACCACGTACGCACTCCTAAAAATACTACTACATCATGGCAAGAAAACGTTACGACGAAGTTTACGAGGTATGGAAGGATTACATAGGCATACCGTGGTGGAGAGAAAAGAAAGCAATCGGAGGGTGTTATGACATTATCCTGAAGTTCTATAAGGAACAGTTCGGGATGGAGTTGTTTGACTACCCATCAGAGAAGAAGTATCTTTTTAAACCTGAGTACATCGAAGCAGAATCACAACGTCAGGGAGGGAGCATAGTTGTCTACACTGGTAGAAACGATGAGTCCTTCGATATGAATATAATGGAGTTCGGGGATGTAATGATCATGCATCTGTTTATCGACCCACTGGCGGGGGGTTACAGGGTCGATGGTAAGCGTTTGTGCAACCATATCGGTATATACCTAGGAGATGGATGGATGTTACACCACCCTTACCAGTGCGAATCTGATATTGTCGATCTACATGACGACAACTGTTCGTGGTATTGCACTAACACAGAGTTGGTTCTGAGAAAAAAGTAAACACTATATAAAGTGTTATTGAGAAATAATTCCTATGTCAAATCGCTATACCTTCCAGATAGATTCTGATGAACATGGGGAGCTCTTTATTACATTTCCTGATGATCTGATGGATGATCTAGGTTGGAAGTTCGGTGATGTGTTAGAATATGAGGATGAGACCGACGGTAGTCTAATTATTAAGAAGTCGGAAGACTCTCCTAAGTTAGAAGACCTTTAAAAAAATACCCCCGAAAAAACCACCGTGGACTTGATATGTATTCAGTGTGCTGCTATGTCAGCAAGATTCGATATGCAAGGGGAAAATGTCATAGAGACTTGCCCAGGTCGCCAACCCACCAACAACGAGAAATTGTATAGATGGTCGAGTTGGCAACCTAAAACACCTTTCGCTCCTACGTGGGATTGTCCCATGTATATGGATACGGTAGATAGTGCGTTGTGTAATACTATTCTTACGGGCTTAACGAAAATAGAAGAAAAGATTGGTCATTGGACTACCTATAACTTTTTCTTAACTGATGATCCTATAGCACTTCAGTTAAAAAAACGTATAAAGGAGTCCCTATATGAGTTTGGAGACGAAATAAAAATAACCTTTTCCGACCAACTGTGGATCAGAGGTTGGATGCATTGTACGAAGATAGGAGAGAAACTACCTATACACTCACATTCGATGCATGAGAATACATTCTTATCTGGTAACCTCCTGCTTCATAATAGTAATATACAGACAGAATACATAATCCCACACTATAGTACGTACTGTGGGAACTTTAAACCTGAGGCAAAATGTGGTAAGATGTTATGGTTCCCTTCATGGGTAGAACACTATGTACCCGAATGCAATGAGAATAGATATTCTATAGCATGGGATATTTACACCAATGAAGCAATGGAGTACATGGCAGAGAACCATCCTGAAGACTCAATGAGTTTAAGTTGTTTATTATGAATGAGCAAATGAAGAAAGAGATTCCCGATTGGGAGAAAGAATATCTCACCATGAATAAGAACCTCACTGAAAGGCAAAAAGAGATTCTTAAAGGTGCTGAGATCAAATCTCATGAGGGCATGCTATATGGTGGCATGTATTCTGATTGGAAGAGGCAAAAAGGTTATGAGTGAAAAATCATTTGAGGATATCTATGCTGAACACATGGAGATGATCAGCAAGGCAATAGAGAACCTAGCAGAGCGTCAAAAGGGTATAGAAGAAGCGTTTGGGCATATACCTAAACCTGGTGCTGATATGATTAAGTACAAACCACCTGACTATGAGGATTATCTTAATCTCACGCAAATCTTTGACGATCTGTATACTAGACTAAATATGTTGGAGGGTCGTATTAAAGAATTAGAGAAGTAATGGCTTCTTATATCATTGAGACAGGTCGTGGATATCCAAATGCCGTTAGTCAGCAGACGTATACGAATACGTATGATCGTCCTAGTAGCGGAGATTATCGTGGTCACGATTATCACTCAGGTCCTGGAACAAATTATAATATAACATTTAATGACTTTGGTCCTGGTACCATGGTCATGGGAAAGGATATTGTCTATTATATTGGTGATGAAGAGGAAACTTGTGTAGGAGCAAACTGTGATGGGTATAGGAGGGGCATATACAGGTGGTACAGAGGCAAATATACAGACCATAAGTATACAGATACAAAGTACTTTGATTATGATTATGACTTCCCAGGTGAATCTAACAGTGGAAGAGAGAAAGTAGGTAGAGGATATAACAGAGAACCTCGTGATGGACGTGCTGTCTTTTGGTTATCTAAAGGAGATATAACAGGAAAGACTACACCATTGGTGTCTTACTACAATAACGACATCAATGATACGTTGTTGAGTACTTCACCTACTACCGTTACTCCAACCTTTGATGCATCTGGTAACTTAGTTGTTGGTGGTACTGGATCTGGAAATATAGAATTTAGATTCAGTTGGAATGATAATCCTAATACTGCTGGTGTTGCACTTGGAACTTATGCTATTGCTTCTCTTGGAATATCCTTCACACAGACATCAGGTGTACAAACTGGATCATTACCAAGTCAAACAGCTACTGTAACAGCAGGTCAGACATATAACTGCACCATTACTAATGGTAATGCTGCTGGATTCGATGTAATAAATGGTAATCAGACTCTATGCTTTAAGGATGGTCATGGTAACGATTGCAATGCAACGCTATCCATTGGTTATCCAGGGGATTATGAACGAGTAAGAACTATAGGACACATATGGACATCATTGGCAAATGCACAAGAATATGCAGTGCCTGGAGAGACACCCGTCCCTTTATATGAATACCTGTGGAATACAAATACTACACGTCGGGATCATTTCTACACGATAGCTCCACAAGAGGAAGTGAACCTGCAGACGGGAATTGCTGGAGTCCCAGACTGTAAAGATCCACGAGATCAGAGTTATACTTACATTGGGATAGTAGGGTATGTCTTTCCATTAGACAGATCTACAGCAGCAAAGAAACTCATGAGAGATATTGCTGCTATTGGTCCTACAGGAGAATGTAATGTCAATAGGTCGGACTGGTATCAGTGGAATAATGAATGGACACTATTAAAGTATCTTCGTGAACAGAATGGAGTACCTGCGATACAAGGTTGGGGTAACCCTGCTAATGTAGCAGGTGTTAATACTACGGATGCATTGTTCGAGTGGTTCTATGGTAGGAATGGTGCAGTCAAGGCAGCACTTCCTAGATACCTATCTTTTGAGACTTCATATGACTCACAGTTCGTTTACTATCTGTATGATACGTCATACCCATGGAACGGACCAATTTTTGGTATCAATTTTTCGTTAAGTGATGCAGCATGTTGTCCTAACTCGACTGATGCTGAAGGATGTCCGTCTTGTGTACCCGTACCTATAGAGTATAGTAGGTTCTATGAGATCCGAGAGGACTCATGGGAGACTATGAAGACCAAATTAGTACTGTCTGATATGGCATCAGAGAATATTAATGAGTCTTATAACGTTTTTGATACAGAATCCCGTAGGATTCTCTTCAGATATACTACTACATCAGGTTCCTTTTACATCGGTGAACAGATCAACGGGTGGGATATTACTCAATTGCGCTATTTTGGTGATGAACTCAAGGTAGGATACATGGAATTGAGTGGTGAAGGCAATGCTTTTAGTTATAATCAGGCATTTACCTCTACAGATAATGGTGCTATCGTAGTTCTTGCGGGCTTTGGTATACCAGATAAGGCGGGCTTTGCTGGTGTATACGAATTTCCGAAGAAAATTCAGTACTATCAGGTAGAAATTGACCCAGAACAACTAATTGCTACCCGTACTTTGGACAAAGCAGAGATAGTTGCGAACATAAACAACAAAGGACAGGTCGCATCTATCGATATTATCAATGGTGGCTTCGGATATATCAAGCCTAAGATCGATATTGAGCAGCCTGCAGTGCTAACTGAACTAGGTGCTAACGATTTATCACGTAAAACACTACATGGTATGGGTGGTTGGAGTGGTCAAACACTAGAAGCACCTGAAGATCCCGTGTATAACCCACGTGGTGACAAGAATAACTTCATGATGAAGGACATTAAGGAGAAGCAATCCGCTATAGCAAACGAAAAGAACGAAGAAACGTATCAAGAAAGAGAAAAATTGATGCCTTATTCGGAGAATAGTGATGTTCAGATCTCAGGTACTGACCAAACAATAAGTGTAGAGAAGAAAAAACTACGTCGTCAGACTGGTGAGGGTAAAGGAAAGACAGAATTCAGGAAAGCAAAGTTACAAATCACCAAACTAGACGACAATGGAACCATAGAAGAGATACTAATTACTGACAGAGGGTCAGGGTATGACTTTGATCCCGACAATAAACCTCAAGTTTATATCGTTGACGTGGAAACAGAGACCTATAAGATCAGAGGTCCTAACACACAACCGCAAGTAGAAGATTATAAGACAGCAATTAGGCACCCAAAAGGTCTTAAGCAGGAACTTAAGAAGAGTACTACTGCTAATGATGAGGAAATGGACGTTATGGACATCGGTGTTATCGGTGGACTTAACACTTTAATGAATGGATTCACTGCTCAATACCCTGTTGGGTACTTAAGAATGAACGATATAGACAGAGAAGAGGAAACTGCTCTGTGTAATAACCTCCCTGCAGGGTGTATTAACATAGAATTTCCTAAAATTATTGAGGATGCACTGTTTACAGTCGAAGATGTGCAAGGAATGATTGAGGGAAGTGATGAATTTGCTGAGTTTATGGACAATCAGTACCCTACACTGCTAGCTGCATCTAGAGATGGGGACGGAAAAGCAGATCAAATTGGTGGTTTGTATGGATTTAATGGTGGACAACCTTGTGTTAAGATAGGACAACCTAAATTTTACTCTGCAACTAGGTTCTACGACATACCTTGTCCGTATATTAAGACCAACGATGATGGTGATAACCGAGCATTTGGGTATATGGTACACAAGTACTGTGCTTCTAAGTCGGATAATGCCAGTTTTAGAGTATCAATGGTCACTGAGGGACATACAACTGGTGCTCAGGGGCAAGAATTTATGAATTTCCTTAGGAATTTGCCCGAACCTAAACTTACAGAGACCAGAAAGACCCCTCCAGGCGGTTCTAGTGACCAAAAATGTTGGCCGTGCAAACGTGGTAGCATCGAAGGACGTTGTTATAGGGACTCAAACAACGCAAATGACATTATTTTCGTTCCTGTGGGTAGTGATGAGAACACTTATGACTGGAATAGGCAAGGATTTTCGGAATATGAACAGTTTAAGGTTTGGTTAGGGGATAATCTTACAAATCATTCACCAGGAACTTCATATACATGGATTGCTCATGAGGAAGATCCTGAAACTGGGCAAGAACTTGATGTACGACAATGGACTTATACAGATATAACTGTAGCAATGCCTGCTGCTGGTTCATTAACCCCTCCTAACGAGTGTTGGGACACTTATCTCAGAACCACTCAGAACACCATAGGACCGTTAGATGCATTCTGTGGGTACAATCCATCCAATCCTCCTCCAGGCACCGATAAGACCGCCACAGGAGGGTACTGGGACGTTGGATATATTGCCACTCCCCCTTGTGCAGGACATTTAGCACTCGATTTTGTATCTGACGCAGCAATTGCTGTAAATCCTAGACTTTGTAGTGAATTTGAGGTTATTCTAGGACCTGTTAATGGTACTATGGACGTTAAAAATTACAATACTGGTGCAACTATAGTTTTTGGTGATACAGTACGTAATGTAGGTAACCCTTACTTCACTGAATGTGATCTAGTCTTCGGTCAAATGACTTCTATTGTCAATCCTCCTAAATTACTTAAAGGGAAAGAGCGAATTGCGAAGGTATCATGGGATCCTTCTGATCCAGATCGAGACGAATACGATCCTAACTTTAAAATACCTGAAACTAACTTGGAGCATGCTGAATAATGGCTTATGGAATGTTACTACCAGTCGCACCTTACACGGGCTTGCCGTGTTCAGGGCATGGTATATGCATCCCATCTACTGTACATAGTGTACAGGCATGTGGAACTCCACCAATTCCTTACACAATTAGGATAAAAGAGTTCACTTGCTGGTGGCCACCTTTCCCAATGATACTCACTGGGACATTAAGTCCACTCAAAGCAACGGTATTAACAAACTTTCTACCGACTTTGACCTTCGGTGATATGTTTATTAACCATCCATCACCGTGTACTAACATAATCATATACATGTGTCCTTGTGGAAAGGCAATGTGCCCTATTCCAACACCAATTCCCTGCTCGGCATTGACAATTGAGGACATGGGTATAGGTCATATGAGGTTCTTATGGGCCACTACCTTCGCTACATACTGTACCAAGCTACCAATAGGTAGAATTTTGGATCCATTGGGCATCGGATTCCCAGGATTTAGTTATCCTTGTTCATCCGTAGTTGCGTATGGAAGTCCAAATGTGTTATCATCTTAAAAGTTAGAGATTATTATGGCAAAAGCAACAGCAGGTGCATGGGGAACTGGTAATTATGTACCATCCACACCAAAGATGACTCGTCAAGGTACTAGTAAGAATACAAAGTATTCTGCTACTTCTAGAAATGGTGCTAGAAAGAAGTACAGAGGGCAGGGTAGATAATGTACCAGGCACTACCAAACGGTTTACACATTAAAGATAGTCCTATTGCGGGACAAGGTATCTTTGCTAAATCAGATATACCAGATAACATCTATCTTGGTATATCTCATGTAGTAGTGGATGATGAAATAATGAGAACCCCTTTAGGTGGATTCGTGAATCATAGTGATAATCCTAATTGTGTTAAGGGTTTTAAGCAAGAAGAGTGGGGTAAAATCTATCATATGATGACGATTAGACCAATTAAGAAGGGTGAAGAACTGCTTTTAAAGTATACTTTCTACAAAGTGTGATAAATAAAAGATAAAGTGAGTAATAACCACGAATAATGCCTGCCTATAGGTTTAGATCAGAGAAATTTTTCTCAAGAGCGTTTAAGGATTTCGCTATTTCATTTAAAGCGAATCCAAACACTAAGGATTTTAGCTCTGTCAGTAATGACAATGCCATAAAACAGTCCGTTCGAAACCTAGTGCTTACAAATTTCGGTGAGAGACCTTTCCAAAATGAAATTGGATCTAGGGTTACTCAAATGTTATTCGAACCGTTTGATGTGTTCCTACAAGAGGATCTTCGGGATGAAATTAAGAATACTATAGAACGACTGGAACCTCGTGTCGAGACCGTTTCAGTAGTGGTGAGTGCTCCAGAGAGCTCATCAATTACTAATGACATTGACGTTGCTGTTGAGTATAAAATAGTAGGTCAATCACAAGTCCAGAATATCGAGTTCCTATTAGAAAGAACCTAAAATGCCTGCGATTCCATCAGAATTAACCTCGCTAGATTTCTTTGAGATCAAGGAATCGATCAAATCTTACTTGCGTACACGTACTGAGTTTACAGATTATGATTTTGAGGGATCTTCTGCGTCATATCTGATCGATACTTTAGCATATAATACTTACTACACCGCATTTAACGCTAACATGGCGATGAATGAGGCGTTTTTGGAATCTGCAACCGTAAGAGATAACATTGTTCGGATTGCAAAGCAATTAAATTATACACCTAGGTCAATAAAAGCGGCAAGAGGGTGTATACAAATGGTAATACAGTGTGCAACACTGCCTGGAGGACAAACTTACCCTGATACTGTAACGATTAAGAAGGGTGATGTCTTCATTTCTAGAAATAATACGGACACATATCCATTTTGCTTGTTAAAAGATACTCAAGCATCGGTTGATCAGAATACTGGATTGGCAACTTTCTCTAAACTGATTGTTTATCAGGGAAACTTGCTTTCATATCACTATACTGTTGATGATACTCAGAAACAGAACTTCGTTATACCCGCAGAAAACGTAGATACTGAGATTTTAACCGTTTCTGTTAAACCAACAGAGCAATCAGTCGAAGTTGATGAGTATTCTTTGTCTACAAACGTCGTAGAATTGACATCCACCTCTAGAAACTACTTTTTAGAAGAAACTGAAGACCTCAGATACAAGGTAATTTTTGGAGATGGTGTTCTTGGACGTAAATTAATCGATAATGAGTTCATCATACTCAGGTATGTTGTAACATCTGGTGAAGCTGCTAACGGATGTACTAAATTCTCCTTTATTGGGTCAGCAGTTGACTCTGCAGACCGTCCCATATCCCCTGCCAGCATGTCTCTAGGGACTATAGACAGTTCGGAAGATGGCACTGAGAGAGAAAGTGCATTATCTGTTAAATTCCGTGCTCCTAGGTCATTCTCAACGCAGAACAGAGCAGTCACAGAAGACGATTATGCTTATATCGTCTCTGACTTATATCCTCAAGCAGCTGCTGTAACTGCTTATGGTGGTGAGAAACTAAATCCCCCTATTTACGGTAAAGTTTACATAGCAGTTCGTTCTAAGTCAGGTGTAAACCTAAACACTACAACTAAGACTCGTATTAAGAACCAACTACTAAAGTATTCGATGGCATCAATTGAGCCAGTCATCGTTGACCCACGTATCTTCTATATTGTACCTAAAGTTTATCCGTTCTTTAATGGTAACGAGACTTCTAGGTCAGCAAATGAGTTGGCAACGGAAATCTTAAAATCAATTGACAAATTTAACACACAAAATAGAGACGCTAGATTTGGTGATCGTGTAGAAGCATCTAAGTTTAATTCCATGGTTGATGCTTCTGATGATGCCATTAGTGGTAGTACCACACAGTTTACTATGGGTCAAAACCTTGATCAATTCACTTTCGGTAATATCTTTACCCAATGTCTTGATTTTGGTAATCCTATTACTAACCCAAGTGATACTGGTGGTAACACCGCAGGAGATTCTACTTGTCCACCTAAGTTCTCTGCCATGAAGTCTGGTAAGTTTTATGCTACTGGATATACAGAGAATCTTGCTGATCTAGTGGCTTCTGGTGAGACTGCATATGAAACTGCAACACCAGCAGACGAAGTAATCTACGCATCTGGTACAAGGACAACTGAGGTTCTAGTTCCTGTAAATATCAGAGACGATGGTAAAGGCAACTTATTGTTAGTTGCTACTCGTAATGAGAAAGAGGTTGTGCTGAATGCAAGCATTGGTACTATTGACTACGGTCAGGGTATTGTTTGTGTAGGACCTCTGAATGTAGCAGATACTGGTGATGGTACGACAAGAATTCCTGTAGTGGTTCATCCTGCTACTGATTCTATCATTATTCCTCCTGGAGTTGATCCTACGGTCTTTAACCCAGAAGTTTATCCTATTGACTTTGTTACTAACCCAACTACTGTCAGTAACTTTGACCCTAATAACTTTAGCGGTTGGAGCTATGGTGGAACCCCAATAAATATTATCGAATATCCAGTGGATGCATTTACGTATCCCGAAATCACGACGTGTTTCTAGATAGATGTTTGCAAAAACAGTAAATATTTCCGATAGGGTCGAGAATCAACTTCCCGCCTTTATCAGAGAAGAGGATGAACAATTTGTCAATTTCTTATTTGAGTACTACAAGTCTCAAGAGAAGACAGGTCGTCCATACAATATTCTAAATAATCTTCTTAATTATTTGGACTTAGATGACTATGACCAGAAGGTCTTAGCATCAACTACAGTTCTAATTAAAGACGTTGACCCAACAAACACATTAATCGAAGTAGAGTCCATCGATGGATTCATGGATCGTGATGGATCTGTGATGATCGATAATGAAGTAATATATTACGAGAACACAGTTCGTGGTCCTGATGCTATCCTCACTCCAGGACTATCATTAGAAGAATTTAATAAGAAAAGACAAGAACTAGAAAATCCAATTCAGGAATTTGATGGGGTTAGAACTACATTCCCTCTTAATTTCCTAGGTACCCCTGTATCACCTGTTTCTGCTGAACACCTTGCAGTTACAGTTTTTAATGTTAGTCAGGTTCCTGGTGTTGATTACTCCATTGGTGGTAGTGAGATTACATTTACTAATCCACCTAGAGCAAGGATCGGTACTGACTCAGTTGGATCATGTCAGATTGTATATTATATCGGTTTTGCAGATGCTGTCGTTAAGGAATTAACTTATCCTAACGTATTTGATATTGCTGGTGAAGATTCTATGGCATTGAGCTATGAGAATCTTCCATATTCACCAATTTCAGAAATTGGTTTGATTGTTAACCGTAATGGTACTCTTCAGCAACCATATATTGACTATGTGTTGACTGACAACAATAGTAAAATTAAGTTTTTTGTTAATATCACTAATCAGGATAATTTCCATATTCGTTCTATCGAATATGTGTCTGCTTCCTTTGGTACTGGTGCACATGCAGTTACCAGTGTTGGTGTAAATGGTCAAATTGAGGCAATTAATGTTAAGGATGGTGGTAAAGGTTATAAACTGAACTTTGCTCCTAAGGTTGCTATCACATCTAGTACCGAAAAAGGTACTGGCGCAGCAGCGAGGACGTTAGTTGCTGGAATTAAAGATATAAAATTAATTAATGGAGGTCAAGGTTATACTTCATACAATCCACCGAAGGTTAAGATCACACAACCATCTGATATGGTCAATGGATCTGGTGCTACTGCTTCTATTCAGGTAGATGATACAACTGGAACAGTTTCATCTATTAAGATTACTAACTCAGGTTCTGGATATGACTTTATACCTGCCATTACCTTTGTAAATCCAAGTGGTGCTATTATTACAGATCCTACCATCGATGGTGAGGGTCGTTTAGACGGTGCATCCATCACAATCACTGATGGTGGTATAGGTTATAGTAATCCACCTACAATTTACATTGATCCTGCACCTACAGGTGGTATTGATGCTGTTGCTGATTGTACAGTATCTCCAGATGGTGAAATTGTAGCTGTTAATATCTCAAATAGAGGTCGTGGATACTTAACACCACCTAGAGCAAGAGTTGTACAACCAATTGGTGCTCAAGTTTTAGACGTTACGGTTGCGAATGGTAGTGTTACTAATATCAACCTCCTAACTGGTGGTAAAGGATATACAGATGCACCTTCTGTCTACATTGTAGATGATCGTAAGGGTTCATTAGGTGAAGCAATCGGTGGTACTGGTGCTCAAGCAGCAGCAACTATCTTTAATGGTGAAATTACTGATATTAACATTATAAATTTTGGATCTGGTTATTCAGAAAGTGAACCACCTAAGATTTACGTTGCAGAACCATTAGCAGCACAGGCATCTTGTGATGTTGGATTTGGTGAAGTCACTGGATTCACTATTTTATCATCTGGTAAGGAATACGAACCTTCTTCTCTTAACGGATGTTCTAGAGGAGTATCTGATGTTGTCACTTTTGACAAATACAACAACCAGATCTTTGCAAAAGAGTCACAACTTGCTCAGAGTGACCATGTTTCTGGTTCTTCAGTTAAAAACCTTGATTCCCAGATTATTAGTAAGGTATTTGACAAGTTCCGTCGTCAATACATGCCTACAATCAATATTGACTACACTCAAGTCAATCCGATTCAGGTTATTAAGACAATTAAGGATTTCTACCTTGCTAAAGGTACGAAAACTGCTGCACAGTACTTATTTAAGATTCTATTTGGTGAAGAAGTCGATATCTTCTATCCTAGAGATGAATTAATCAAACCATCTGATGCTTCTTGGGTTGTTGACACAATTTTACGTGCTCAACTGATTTCTGGTAACCCTGCTAACTTGACAAATGCTCAATTGGTTCAGGAAGCAGATATTGTTGACCAAAATGTTAAAGATGCATCGGTTTTGATCGAAAATGTCATTTCCATCATCGAAGGAACTGATATCATCTACGAATTAGCAATATCTGAAGAAACTCTGACAGGTACCTTTAAGATTCCTTATAAAACAGGTCTTGTAGAACCATTAACGACTACAGAGAACATAATTACCGTTGACTCGACTATTGGATGGCCCGAAAAGAACGGAACCATCATTATTAACGATGAAGAGATTGTTCAGTACAAAGAAAAGTCACTAAACCAGTTTATTGAGTGTACTAGGTCTAAAAATGCTGTTGTAGAGGATTGGGATCCTGGCACAGTCATTTATTCGGACATTTTCGTCTATGCAAACAAAGGAACTGAAGAAGAAGTCAAATTACGTGTCCTAGGTATCGCAGAAGCGGGTACAACCGTCCTAGAAGACAGTGGTTCCTACTATTTGCCTGGAGATAAGTTAAATGTTGCTGCTTTAGGTTCTACTGCTGATGATGAGCGTCTACAATCATGGTTATACAACGTTAAGAAGTTAATTAGCGTTACTAGCATCACTCCTGGTGGTCTTAACAACCAAACTGCAACTGTTGTTACAGGCAATGCCCATGGTTTGCTTGTAGAAGACAAAGTTACCATTTATGGTGCAAACCCTGCTGTCTATAACGGTACATTTGAGGTTACTGCTCGTCTAGACGACTATTCGTTCTCTTATAGTATACCTACCCCAATGACTATTGTCCCACAGGGTAATATACTACTTTCTGTTGACCTGAACCGTGGTAAATCCTCAGTATCAACTATTAATGAGGTAATTTCACTATTCACCTCTAACGTACAGAACTCTTTCTTTAATAACGATTACGTTTACGTTGCTGCCTCTGGATTGCCTAATTATAAGGTTGGTCCTTTCACTGGGTCTGCTATGATTCCAGGAAACCAGCGTAAACTGCTTCGTTTCCCTAGAACAGTCTCTACAATCTCCACAAGAACAGAAGTTGCTCCAAATAATCCAATTGGATCATGGGTTAACGGTGTTTCTGCCTGGTCTTACAAATCTTCCGAGTTTGTTACTTTTGGTCCTTTAACTGGTATCAATATCAGTAGTGGTGGTCAAGATTATGATGCTGGATCAAAACCAGCACTAGAAATCACTGGTGGTGGCGGTACAGGTGCTTTAGCGACTGTAACTGTTAATGGATCACTCGATTCAGTCGAAGTTACTGCAGAAGGTACTGGATATACAGAACAACCCCTAATTTCGATTGTTGGAGGTGGTGGTACTGGTGCTACTGCTCAAGCTGTTGTTACTAACGGTAGAGTAACAAGAATTCTTGTAGAAAACCCAGGAACTGGATATACTGCTCAACCTACTATATCAATCACTGGTGGAAACGGTTCTGGTGCCCTCGCTGTTGCCTCTGTAAGAGGTCCAATCAGTGCAGTGACCCTATCTAACTCTGGATCAGGATATACCTCAAAACCGACCATTAAACTGAACTCTGGTGAAGGTGCATTAGCACAACCCATCGTTATCAATGGTAGAATCGTATCTATCGCTATTATTAACTCTGGAGATGCCTATACTTCAGCACCTAAGGTTTATATCAATGGTGATGGATTTGGTGCTCAAGCAACTGCTATTATTGGAACAATTGGTGAAGATAAAGGTAAAGTAATCTCAGTATCCATTACTAACAAGGGTGTTGGTTATACCCAAGGTATGACATCCGTTAGAATGGAAGCAATCGGTCAATTAGCAACATTTGCTGCTGATGTGTACCAATGGAGAAAGAATGTTGAGTATGACTTATCATCTAAGTATGACGTTGCTCGTGGATACGTATTTACGGGATTTAATAACCAATACGGTGGCGAATACGCTCATGTCTCAGATCCTAAGGAACTACGTTATGTAGTTGGTGATAATGTATTCTTAAACCCTGCCACACAGAATTTCCAAGAAGTTCCATCAAATATCGAACACTCTCCTATCATTGGATGGGCATTTGATGGTAACCCAATTTATGGTCCTTATGGATACATTGATCCAACAGATCAGAACAGTGGCATTCGAAGAATGCGTTCTTCTTACACTTTAAAACCAGAAGTTGTATATGATATTGACACCAACCCCACTCCAGCTAGAACTGACGGCCCAGATCTTGCCACATATCCTGCTGGTAATTTCATCAACGATTATAAGTACACCTTCCAACAAGGAGATCTAGACCCTTATAATGGACGTTTCTGTAAGACTCCAGATTATCCTGCTGGTACATATGCATACTTTGTAACGATTGACGAGTCAGATGCTGGTATTCCAGTATTCCCTTATGTTATTGGTCCTGAGTACAACTCTGTTGTTGACACATGGAACCTTTCACTTAGTGCTGTACAGGAGAACATTCCTGCAGACGTTGCACGTTTCAGAGATCCATATACTAACGTTGATATCGATATTGATCGTCAACCTAACCAAGAATCTGATTCATTTGTAACTGAGAAGGAAGGAGAACTTCTTATCTTCGAAATTGAGGATATAGACGGTGATGCTATCATTTCACCTTCTGAAATTGCTAATGAGCAAGCTATAACTGAAGAAGCTGCTCTAGAAATCTATGATTACTTCCCAAGTGTCTCTACTGAGTCAAGAGTTGACATCGAAGTTGATACAACGACTAAATTTGAGAATGCAAGGATTGATGGATTCGTTGTAGAGAATGCTGGTCAATCTTATCAGGTAAATGACACTTTATACTTTGATAATACAGGAACTGACGGTTTTGGTGCTTCTGCCATAATTGAGTCTGTTCAGGGACGTACTATTAATGGATATCAGAAAGAAATCATTAATGACATCTCATATGGTAAAATTACGACTGCAACTGAGCACGAGTTAGTAGCACAGGATGAGATCATCGTTAATTCGAAAGTTATCACTGATAACACGAATAAGCGTTTCTATATGTCTGTTGTAACAGGTATCGAAGATATTACCGTTACTCAAGTTGGTATTGGTTATAATACTCAACTTCCACCGACATATGAGATTATTACCTCTCAAGGACAGGATATTAACTTTAATATCATCCTAGACGAGACTACAGGTAAAGTTGGTGAAGTTAACATCATTAACTCTGGTTATGGGTATGATGTAGACAATCCACCTCAAATTAGGGTTTCACATCCTCAACAATACAAGAAAACTTACTATTGGTTGTCTGAGTACTATGAAGCTGCTGGAAGTATAGAAATATTCGATATTGTAATGGCAACTGACCGTTACATGTATGTTTGTGGTGAATTAACTCAAACTAATGGTGATACTGCTGCATTCCTTGCTAAGTTCACCGATTTGGGTGTAATGGTCTGGGATAGAACCCTTCTACCTAGTGCATCTATTAAGAAGGCACGATGGAAGTCTATTTACCTTGATGAGACATCTGAAGAGAATAATCTTCTGTATATGATCGGTGAAACCGAATCTCAAGGTACTGCGACATATAATCCAGATATTTTGATTGCTAAGTATGAATCTGGGTTTGATAACGCTAATGCACCTGAAGGTATTGTTAGATGGCAGAAAGAGATCGCTGGTGTCTCTGGTGCAGCACGTAGAGACTATGCTGGTGACATCTTCATGGATGACGAGCAAAGAGTCTATATTTGTGGTTGGACAGACACTAATGCTGTAGATGCCTATGATATTTGGGTTATGCAGCTCAATAACACTGGTGATGTTGTTGAGAAGAGAAAATTCGCTTCTAACAACGAAGGTGAGAGAATGGAGCAACTCCATTACATCGGAAACAACAAGATGCTCTGGTGTGGTGTTGATCAGGACAATAATGACCTCATATTCGGTGAAATGGAGTACGATGGTGCTAACATCGAACTCAACTATGTTAAGAGACTTGCTATAAGTGGTGGTGACGTAAAACGTCCTCGTTTCCAGATTGATGAGTATAACGATCTCTTCTTTATCTGCGATATGTGGAATGGAACCAAGTTTTATGGTTGTTCCTTCCTTAAGATTGCTTTAAATCAACTTTCCACAAACCCAACAACTCCTGAGTACTATTTCTCTAAGACTATCCAACCTAGTGGTAATTTTGAGTCTATTAATCATGCAGGACTCAGTATTGACGTATTTGGTAACGTTAGTATCGCTACTGATGTTAAGTACAGTGATAATGACTTACAAGCGGTTGTCATGTCGTTTAAGTACGATGGAACCCTTCTTAAGAGTACTAATATTAAGGATACTGATGATATTGGATTTAAGACAAGAAATCATGTTGTAGATAACTCTGGTGATGTTATTATTGCTGCTAATAAGCAGAAACCAATTCAGACAGTAGTCAATCGTTTTGATTCTGCACCTATCTCCTTTGCTGGTGATATTGCTGCTGGTGCTGCAACTGTTACTAATGTAAGTAATGCTACTAGTCTTGCAACTGGAGATGTTGTCTCAATCACCAGTGGTGCTGGATCAGTAACCCTTGCTGCTGGTGTAAAAGTTCTAACAGCAACTGGAACTACAGTAACTTTAGACACTAATTTCGGTGGTAGTGGATCTGCCACAGGTGCTATCCTTTCTGCAGTAGATGTTAGTGGTCTTATAGAAGATAGTAGTAAGCAAGCAAATACAACTGCTACCTTCTCAGATGTAACTAAAGTCATGCATAACAATGCAGACTATAAGTTTGGTAGTGGGTCACTTAAGTTCTCTGGTGGTCCAACCTATATGAAGCATGCTGGTGCAGGTCTAACAAGTAATTGGACTGCTTCTGTATGGAGTTTGATGGAAGCATCTCATGCTTCTAACAACCCTAAAGTTGAGATGATCACTATTGATGATGCTTTAGGAAACGGTATAGTAGTAACAGTAGATGGTAATGCTGCTAGTGGTAACCTAGGTAAGATCGAAATGACCATCGCACCTCAGGGTGGTGGTGGATCAACTGTTGCTTCTGTTGGATCTACTTATTGGACAACTTTACAAGATAGTGCATTCCATCATTGGGCAGTAGTTAAAGAGACACCTTCTCTTGGTTCTTACACCTACTCTGTTTATTTTGACGGTGTTCAGGTATGTACAGCAACTGTTGCAACTGAAATTGGTCTTAATGATCTTTATATTGGTGCTAATAAGACTTCACCTGCTACTGGTAACTGCTTCCTAGGTAGTATCGATGATGTAGTTATCGAACCTAACTCAGTCTTTACTGGTGCTTCATTTACACTACCAACAACTCAATTTGCTATTACCTCTAATAATTCTCAACTCAATCTAATCAAATTTGATAGATTACATGATAAGAGAGGTGCTTATAGTGCATTCCCATCAACAACATATACTAAGGCATTATCATTTACAGAGACTAGTGGAATCAATATTAACAATCTTACTAATCCTGTAATCACAGTTTGGGCAGAAGGTTCTTCTGGTTTACAGATTCTTGACATGTCAGATACTATATCAACTCTGGCACCAGGAACTTATACATTTACTAATGCAACTCATCAATTTGCTTCTAAGACCTCTACAGTACCTTCACCATTAGGTGTAAAACTAAAAGTAGATGCTATTGTCATACCGAAGTACTATGTTAGAGATGCTGGATTCCAGAAGATTGATAACGTATTAGAATTCCAATTTAACCAAGATATCAGGTTTACTAAGGGAACTATACTACAGCAGTATAATTCTCAGGGTGTTGTACAGGCATATGGTACTATTGTTGAGGTTCCAACTGGTACTCTAGATGAACCAGGATTGGGTGATAAGTATAAGATTGGTAAGATGTTTGGTAACTTTAATGATACCGATCTCTTTAAGAATGATACAGGTGAAGAAAATATAATTAAAGACGTAATTTTCCAGCCAGAACGGGCACAGGCCGAATGGTTAACTGCTACAGCATATACCACAGATGATCAGGTTTGGAGTGATGGTAAGATCTATAAAGCAACCAATACTGCTACTTCTGGTGCTACTGCTCCTACTCATGAGATTGGTAACGTAACTGACGGTTCAGTTATATGGCAATACATCAGTGCTGCTGGTCCTATAGAAGTTGCACTAATAGATCATCCATGGCCAATTCCTTCCGAACCACTATGGCAAGCAACTAAATCTTATGCTCTCAATGACTTAGTTTACTTTGGTAGACAGAAGTATAAGTGTACAACTGCTGGTGTAACAGGATCTGTTGCTCCTACTCATACTAGTGGTACTGCTACTGATGGTACTGTAGTCTGGACATGGCAGTCTCAATATGATTCCATACATGCTTATGCTAGATTCCGTCCATATGATGCTGGTGATTATAAGGTTAAGATCCTAGAAGTCTATAGTGGATCTGACTTTATCGTTGGTGACGTTATCTCACTTGGTGGATCTGTAACTACTGGTCCTAAAGAAGGTGATCCTAAGATTGGTCAAATTAATGGTGTAACTACTGTTAAGAAGGTAGAATATGTTGTAAATCTAGATAAGGACATTATTAGAAGTGCTACTACACGTACTGACCTTATCTACTGTCAAGCACTATCTCCTCATAGGTTCCTTGCTGGAGATATCCTCTTTGTAGAAGGATTTACTACTGCACAGTTTAATGGTTCATTCTTTGTAGAAGAAGTGTTCTCTTCTAGAGACTTCCTCTATAGAATGAGAGCTGCTGCTGATAGTGAACCAGTATTCTACAATAATGCAATATTTAACGTTAAGATATCATCCAAGCACCCAACGTTGATGTTGGTAAGGAATCACTCTTACGTTTTTGATATGAGTGATGCTTCCAACTTTGGATACTTCCTATCATTCTCCCAAGACAACCAGTTTAAACTTGAGTACTCATTTAACGTTATTGAGAGATCTGGAACTCCTGGTTTGTCCTCTAACACCGAGACTCCTATAGTCAACTTTACAATCGGTGGTGAAGTTACAAATATCACGTACTATTTTGATCCAAGCCGAACATTATCCTCTAACTCCCCAGTAGGCACCAATTCCTTCATTGACGTTATTAAGACACCATATGACGGAACATTTAAGATTGCTGAGGTTATAAGTGAGACTGAATTCAGATTCCCACTAGAAATCGAACCAGAATTTAATAATGCTGAAATTGGTTTAGATGATCAAGATAAACCCAATTCCTACTATTCTACAACGTCTACGAAGGCAATTGGACCAATTAACACTATTAAGTTGATCTCTCCAGGTGGATTCTATAGGAAGCTACCAATTATCTCTGATATTGCTTCAGATCGTAAGATTGAGAAGATTAAGATCAAGAATGGTGGTACTGAGTATGCTGTTGGGGTATATACTCAAGTTCCTATTATTGGTGATGGTGAAGGTGGTCTTTGTATCATTACCGTCGAACTTGATATAGAAACCAATTCTGGTACTATAACTGATGTTAATTTAACTGATCCAGGCAAAGGATATACATTTGGATCGATTGATGTTGATGGTATTACAGGAATCTTAGGATCTACCCTATCTGGTTCTGGTGGTGAATTAGAAGTCGTTATACCTGATGAAGGTACAGGTGCTTCTGTATTCTTAACTGGTACAGAGATTGGTAAGATCAAAACTCTTAAAAACAATGAATTTGGTTATGGTTACTCTCATGACTATACTTTACGTCCTGAGATTGCATTCCCAGTCAACTTACAACTCTTTAACACCTCAATTCTCTCTGAGATCAAAATAACTGACCCAGGTGCTGGATATACCTCTGCACCAGTTGTAGTCATCTCTGGTGGTGGTGGATTAGGTGCTGATGCAGAAGCAGTTGTTAAAAACAACAGATTGTCTGAAATCATTGTTAAAGACCCAGGTGCTGGATATAGTTCTCAACCAAGTGTTTTACTTAAGTCAGAATTTACATATGTTGTTAACTTAGACCTTAATTACTTACAGTTTAACTTCCCTCATGGTATAACCACTGGTGCTGCTATTCAGTTCCGTGCAGAGGATATTGGTAGTGATGTTGGTGAATTACCAAAACCAAGTAGTGTTGGTTTGACTTCATTGTCATCTACAACTGTATATTATGCTATTGCTGGTAACGTTGCTGGTTTGGAATCTGATCAGTTGAGATTTGCTTTAACACCTGCTGATTCTGAATCAGGTAACTATATTACTTTCTTAACACAAGGTAATGGTAGACAGGTGCTATTAACCGAGGTATTCGGTGGTAAAGCAGAAGCAGTTGTAGAAACTTCTAGATTCTTAGAATCTGAAGAAGTATTCCAAGGTGAGTCATATGAATTGGCAAATGCCTTCGGTACTGTATCAACTAACGATGGTTGGCAGATTGGACCTAAGATTCTTAAGGTTGTTAATCCTAAGGGTGTTTTTGTCGAGGGTGGCAAGGTTCAGGGTGTAATTTCTAGAGCATCTGGTATTATCGACAATGTACAGATTGCTAAGGGTATTCTGAACATAGATGCTATCACTAAGACCTCTGGTAGGTTTATTGATGACGTTGGTAAGCCTTCTGAGATTGTACAGAAGATTCAGGACTCTTACTTCTATCAGAACTTCTCATACGTTATTAAGTCCCAAATTCCCATCAACCGTTGGAAGAAACAGATATTAGAGAATAACCACCCAGCTGGCTTTAATATGTTCGGTCAGTTGGAATTAACGGGCGGTAAGGACATCTCAGGCCGAAAAATTGGTACTGAGTTTACTAAGCAGGTAAACATAGATGAATACACGAATGTTAACCAAATTACGTCCTTTGGTGCTGCTCAACCGATCTATTCTACCTTTAACAACTCTGAAGTTTTATTCAGGAAGAAAAGACTAACAAACTCCGAGGAAATTCTAACTTCTATCGTTAAGAAGATTGATAGCATTTCTGATCAGTTTGATGGTGCTACAAAGGCATTTAACCTTACTGTAGAAGGTGAACAGGTTATTATTAAAGAAAATCAGATGTTGGTCACCTTAAACGGTGTTATCCAATCTCCTGGTGAAGCATATCAAATTGTTGGTAATCAGATCGTATTTGCTGAAGCACCACGTCCTGATTCTAAAGTTATCTACAGAAATGTCGATATTACCGTTTTACCGATTAAGAGACTTAACTTAACTCAGATTGGTGGTATTTTCCCACAAATCGGTGATATCATCACATCTAAGTTTAATAACGTTAACTCAAGTGCTAAAGTCATTGATACTAGTACTAGTACTGTTGATATCATCCAAATCATCGGTACAACGTTTGTAAACAACGCTAGAGTCGATGTAAGTAGAACTGGGTTCAGTGCGTTCATTGGAAGCATTGATGACGTTAATCAGTCAACTATTTTCGAATTTGGCGAAACAGTTACTAAAGTTGATCTAGCTGGCGAAACAGCAATTATAGAAGAGACAAACCTCGATTTAGATGGTAATCTCGATAATAGTCTTGTACTTTCCAAAACTTCTGGTACTGCACAGTATGAAACTGGTGCTTACAACATTTTACTCAATGATGTCATATATTCGGCAGCATCGAAGATTGCAGCTCAAGTAACTGGAATTTCACCTTATAGAGACCCAGTTACCTCCATTAACCTTGCAGCAGCAGTTGCATTCGAAGAAGACCAATTAATCACTGGTGGACAATCAGGTGCTCAAGCATTAGTTGTTAGAGTGGATGCAGAAGCTAATCCACCTGTTCTTTACTATGTTAAGAAAAATACCCCCGATTTCGTAGATGGAGAAACAGTAACTAACCAAAATGGTATTAATGGAGTTATATCGGGTGAACCTAAGGTTGGAGATGTTGTAGACACTTTAATCATTAATAAAGGTTCTTCATTCTTTGGATTGGTCTTTGAGCGTCTTATTTCACTTTCTAACCAGAATGTCATCTTAGACAACATTTCAGAGACTACAATTAGTCCTGTTGAGTTAAACAATGCAGCAAATCGTATTAACGCTGATTTCTTGGATTATGAAGAAGTTCGTTCTACAGAGATCGAATATAGCGGATTAAGTGGTGGTTCACTTGCCGTTAACGATGTTATCCGTTCTATCAACGTAACTTATGGTAACCCTGTAACTGACGCACTTAACAGATATAAGGATGCTGCTAGAAGTATAAGAAATAATAGACAAGAAATTATCGATTTTGCAACATCACAGATTGCAATTGACTATCCTGGTTTCTACCACACTGGTGACAATCAAATTGCCCAAATGGGTAGATTTAAGGATGCTTATCGTTTAATCCAGAAGAATAAGGAATGGATCATTGCTAAGTCTTATGATGAGATGATTACTCAATATCCTGGTACTACTATTCCTAGTGCTACTAAGTGTAAGAGAGACCTTGGATATTTCATCGATGCTCTATCCAGAGACACAGGATGGGGTGGAACAGTCTATACACGTAAATTGTGTAATATGTTCTTCCCAGATGGATCTACCTTCCAATACGTTAATTCTCAAGCTAATGAGATTAACTATGGTTATGGTAAGGCATATGATCATATGGTCGAAGCACTTACTAACACATTAAGTGGTTCTGAGACAATCGATTCTGTTGCATATACGAAGTATAATGAACAATCTACAGGCGGTTCTGGTGGATCAGGAATTACTGCTGACCCATCTCCAGGAGATAACTACGGTACTTCTGGTTCTAACGCCACCAATAATGGTCCTAATAATTGTGCTGATGTTACAGCAGCACTGAACACTCTTTGGACTAATGTTTCAGAGGTAATACTATCTGCTTCTTTAACTGACCTTATTGATCTTTCACAACCTGTTGCACTAACACCATTAGAAACTAAGTGTACTCGTGACACTGGTTACTTCATCGATGCTATTGCTGATGACCTAGATGGTGATGGTAACTATTATATGGTTGAGTTCACTAAGAAGTTCTTTAATACTGACGGTGTATTCATAGGTCTTCCAGAAACACAGGAAGCAATTACAGCATTTAATGCTGCTAAGGATCTGTGTAAGAATGCAATGAGAAATATCATGTATGAGCAAACACTTGCTACTGCTGGATATAACCTCAATGATCCTACAACATATTCTGCACCTTACTTAAACAGTTCTTCTACTGCCCAATATTACGATCCTAACTACTCTTCAGGTAGTAACCAAGGTGGTACTAATTGTGCAAACGTAGCAACTGCTATTGACACATTAGCAAATATTGCAACTACTTCCTTCACAGGTGCTCAATTCACACCATCTGCTGCATCATACACTGCTGCTACTGGTGACTTAATTCTAACAATTGGATCACATAGTTTGACAACTGCTGATACTGTTAGGATAGAACCTAATTCATTAACATTCACTTGTTCGATGGACGGCAATACTGCCAATAAGACATATCCTCGTTCTAGTGACCCAACCTACAACCAGCAGATTGCAATTACTGCTGTAGGTGCTACAACTATTACTGTTAACGTCGGTGCATCACCTATTGTTAACCACACAGTAACTGGTGCTACTTACGACCCAGTATCAGGTGTCATGGTATTGACCATTGGTTCTCATACTTTAGGAGTTGGGGAAAGTATTAAGATTGCTACTGGATCATTAACCTTTAGTTGTGATCAGGGTGGTACTGTTGGAACTGGATCTTATCCTCGTGCATCTGGAGCAAGTACTGGCGATGGTGAGGACTATGCATACGACACCGCTATAGAAATTACCGCCAAGACTGATACTACAATCACTGTTAACGTTAACGGTGGACAGGGTGCTATTACTAACACCAATGCACATACATTTGTATCTGCTACACCTAACGGTATACAGAGTGGTGGTAACTATACACACACCTTTGTTTCTGCTGGTACTAACTCAGTATCTGAGGGTGGTGGTCTTGCATATATTAATTCACTCGCTACTGTTACCGATGGTACTTACGAGGAAGGTGAGAACATAAGGGTTTATAAGTTTGCTTATAAGGATAGAGGTGGACTTGGATTCTTTACTCCTGGTGATACCATTAAGGGTCATAAGTCTGAAGCAAACTTCTCATGTAAGGGTGCTAACTCTGGATTACGTTGGCTCTATACTAATGCTCTAACTGGTACATTCCAGAACAGAGAGTATATTACAAATACAAGACTTACAAATGTTGCTGGTGCTTCTAACGTTACTGTTACACCAACAAATGCAACCTATGATGCTGCTACTGGTCATCTTACATTAACAGTTGCTGCTCATGGATTCTCCACAGGTAATGAAGTTTCTATTGCTGCAAATGCAATTAGATTTACTTGTGGTATGGATGCTAATGCTACTCAGCATGATTATCCAAGACTTACTGACCCTGTTGCTAACGATGTTAGATTACCTATCATTAAGACAACAGCAAGTACATTTACTGTAAACGTTGGTTCATCCCCACTTAAGCATTACACACCAACTGGTGTTGATTATCAGCCAGATACAGGTGTAATGTCAATTACCATTGGACCTAACAATCTTAACGTTGGTGAGAAGATCAGATTTAAGACACAATCATTAGTCTTTACTTGTGATCAAGATGGTAACCAAACAGAGCATGCTTATCCAAGAAATTCTGACCCATTCTATAATACTTCAGTAAACATTGATGCAATTGCATCAAGTACTTACTCAATTACTGGTGCATCATATCTTCCTGCTAAGGGAACTTTAAATCTTACCATTGCTAATCATGGATTCTCGAATGGTGAGATGATCAAGATTGCTGATAATTCATTAACCTTCACTTGCACGAACGATAATAATGCTACAAACCATACTTATCCAAGAACAACTGATCCAGCAAGTTATCAGTGGTTACCTATTTCAGTAGTTGATAATAATACTATTGGTGTTCAGATTGGTGTTTCTACTGATATCTCAGTTCACACCTTTGTAAGTGCAACTTCTAATAATATTACGAAGCAAGATGGTGGTGTTATTGTTGTTCAGGTCTTAAGTACACAACCTTCTACTAACACTACTTTACACACCTTTGTACGTGGTGAAGATGCTATTATTACTGGTGGTGATTATGCTCACACCTTTGTAAGTGCAGTATCTAACTCCTTTACTGTATATCCAGCGAAGGCAAAACTAACTTCACTTGATAAGCGTAGTGGAACTAACTCTCTATTATTAGAATCACAAGCATATCTTACTCATGATCTATCTGATGTAAATGCATTTGGTTCTAGCAACTTTACTATAGAGATGTGGATCAAGGCCAAGGCAGTAACTGGTGGACAGTATTTGTTTGACTTCCGTACAAGTGGACTTAGTGAGACTGGATCTTTAAGTCTATATCTTGATGGTGGTAGTATCAAACTTTCTTATAATAGTGCTGATGTTATTAGTGGTTCTCATGGAATCAGTGCTGGTACATGGACTCACGTAGCAGTATCTAAGACTTCTGGTATTACTAAGGTATGGGTTGGTGGTGTTCAGGTTGGAACAGACTACAGTGACAGCAACACTTATTATGAAAGAAAGATAACCATTGGTGCTGCTCAAGATGGTGCCAACTTCTATCAAGGTCATATTGATAATTTTATTATTACTAAGGGAGTATCTAAGTATCAATCATCATTCACTCCTCCTGTCATCTTTACTACTAATGATGATATATCATTCTCTATGAGTAATGAGTATCCTATCATTATGAGTGATAAGGATGTTTATGCAACCTTCACTGGTACTACAAACTCTGCTGCTGCAGCTAAGAAGGTTAATTACGCTAATAAAGAAATAATTGTTGAGGATGTTCAGCTCTCTAGAGATGAGCATCGTAAAGCTGCTGATATGCTCGAACTTAACAGAGCATGGATTGCCGAAACAGCAGTTAATAAGATGAAGGCTAAGTATCCTGACCTCTTGATGCCAGGTGATACTGCTGATGGTATTGGTCCACAACAGGGTACTACATTCTGTTTAAGGGATACACAAGAGTTTATCCTTAAAGGTATCATAGATGATATCCGTTATGGTGGTAACTATAACAGTACAATTGCTGCTAGATCTTACTTAACTGCTTATGAAGGTCTTGAGCATATTGCTAATGAAGTACTTCAGTCGATTTACACATATAGAGAATTAGCACCTATTTGTAACTATGTTCTAACAACTACAAGTACAGATCTTGAGAACTATGGTGTTGATGGTGATGGTAATCCTACTAAGTTTACTAATATACTTCGTATACCTAACAACTTCTCTTCACCTATAGCTCAAACTATTCAGGATGAGATTGTAGCACTTGGAGATGAGATTGGTGACATCATTGGACCTACTGGACAGAGGTTCAGAGATGCTGGTGATATGATCTGGAAGAACCGTGATGTAATTGCTGCTGAAGCAGTAGGTTGGTTGGAAGCAACTTATCAGAAAGATATTAATGGTACTGTTTATGACTTCTACACGAACCCCAATGCGAACCCTAATAAGTGCACCCATGAGATCAAGACTTATATACTTCCAGCTATCGTTGCTGACTTGGTTACTGGTGGTAATTCTGGAATACGGAACGTTACCGCCAAGTTCCTAAATGCGAATGGCGAACTCTATTCTGTTGATAATGAGTTAAGTGCTGTATTGGATGTATATGAGTATGTTGGTAAACTTTGTAAGCATGCAATCAACAACACTCTAGTAACTAAGGGTAGTACTGCTGCTGAACTTGGTGTAGGATCTGAGTATCAAGATGATTATTATGTTAACGAGTATACCGAACTGACTGTATACAGAGATGATACCATTACTATTGACTCTGAAGGTTACAATCCTTTAAGAACTTCTAACGATAGACTGTTAGATGCTGCAGATATGCTTGAGCGTAATGCTAATGTCATTGCTTGGGAAGCAGTTCATACCATGAATGATCTATCGAAGTATCTTAACTTCGGTGTTCCTGATGGTGCACAGAATTGTGTAGATGATGTTCTCGATGTATTAAGTGCTGTTGTTCATGATATAAGAAAAGGTGGTAACTCTAAGACTTGGGATGCTGCTAGTCTCTATCTTAATAAAGAAGATAAGTCTCTTATCCAGTTAAATGGTCGTCAACACACTCATCAGTATGTAAGATCAGAACTTGACGCTATTTACACTGGTGGTAACTACGATCATACCTTCGTTACTGCTGCTACTAACGCTGTAGTAGATGATGGAAGTAATAATTTCACTCCAACTAACGTAGTTTACACTCCTGGAGACGGTAAGTTAGTTATTACCATGCCTAATCATGGATTAACTACATCAAATACTATTACTATTGCAGAAGAATCACTAACATTCACCTGCTCAATGGATGAGCATGCTTCTAAGCACAAGTATCCAAGAAAAGGTGACCCTGTATATGGTAAATCTATTGCTATTCTTGAGACTACAATCTCCACAATCACTGTTAACGTTGGTGCTTCACCAATAGTTAACTATAATGTCTCCAATGCTGACTATAACGCAGTAACTGGTGATCTAACAATGAACGTTGGTGCTCATACATTGCAACCTGGTACTTCTATTAGGTTCAGAGAGGGTGCTTTAACCTTTAGTTGTGATAGAGATGACTATGCTACAGAGCATTCTTATCCTCGTATTAGTGATCCTGTATATAATACCTCTGTAAATGTCTCTAGTGTTGGTACAACCACATCTACACCTACCGATGCATCATACGATCCATCAACAGGTATTGTAACGATCACTCAGAATGGTCATGGATTCACTGGTGAGACTACAGCAAGTACTTCTGACGCTGCTTACAATCCTAATACTGGTATAATGACCATTACATCCAATGGTCATGGATTTGCTGCTGGTGATAGCGTTAAAATTGCTGCAAATTCACTAACATTCACATGTGGTTTTGACGGTGACCTCTCTAACCACACATATCCAAGGTCAACTGACCCTGCATACAATTCTTGGTTACCTGTACTTAACGTAACTACAAATACATTTGATGTTCAGGTACTAAAAGAGATTCCATCTACTAATGTTACCGTTCATACCTTCGTTTCTGCTACTGCTAGTAACATAACCAAGGCAAATGACTATGTAATGCTCGATGAGAATGCATTATCAATGAGTTGTGATACTGGATCTGGTGCTCAGACTAAGACTTATCCAAGACCACAGGATCCTGCATACAAAGCATGGTTACCAATATCAAATGTACAGTTAAACACCTTTGATATACAAGTATTATCAACAGTACCATCTACAAATACAAATGCTCATACATTTGTGTCATTTGCATCTAATGGACTGTCTAGACAGACTGGTAATATTACAGTTAATGTCGGTGTAGCACCTGGCGAAGACGCTGCTGCTATTAGTGTTCTTAAACTTGCTACTGAGATGGCAATAATGACCATGCGTAATGCATTTGGTCGTGAGAATCTCTATATCTTTGACCCAGACCCAGACCCTGACGGTGATACTACACCTGCAGGTGGTGATGAGTCCTTTGATAACGTTGATGTTGAGTCTTATGAGCGTAATGCTGTTAAGGATAGGTTCATTAACGCTGCTGATCTCATCGAAAGAAACATTCGTTTGATTGCTGAAGAGTCTATTGCTGCTGCTTTAGTACAATATCCTTCACTCAACATTCCTGGTGGTAACATCAACTGTGTTCATGACTTAACTGACTTCTTGGATTCTATGGTTTGGAACCTCCGTCATGGTGGTAACAACAAGGTCTTCCATGCTGCTGAATACTATGTCAATGAAGGTCTGACACATAACACTGAAGCAACTTGGATCACTAATTACGCCAGAGATCTCGCCATCCAGGTGATGAGGAACGAATCTCTTGCACTTAACTATGGTAGAGACCCTGCATTTGATACTGCTGTACCTATTGTATCTGTTGCCTCTACTCAACACACTGCTACTGATGCTTCTTACGATGCTGGTACTGGTTTACTGACTTTAACAGTAGCTGGTCACGGTTTCGCAGAGGGTAATAGAGTCAATATTGCTGATAATTCATTGACATTTACCTGCTCAATGGACGGAAATTACAGTAATCACACCTATCCTAGACTCTCTGATCCTGTAAGTAAGCAGTGGTTACCAATTATTTCTACAACTACTGACACATTCACAGTCAATGTTGGTGTCTCAAGGATCAAGAAATTTACTCCCACAGCAATTAGTTACGAGCCGAACACTGGTAACCTCATAATGACTGTGGGAGTTCACGACCTTACGGTTGGAACTAACCTAAAAATCGAACCTAATTCACTCACATTTACTTGTGCAATGGATAATGGTGCTACTAATCACACCTATCCAAGAATTACTGACCCAGTACATGACGAGCCAATTGAGATCGTAGGTGTAACTGATACTACTGTTACTGTTAACGTTGGTACTACTGGCATCACAAACTTTGATATACATGATGCTGAGTTTAATCCTACTAGTGGTCAACTTGATATCAATATTGGTGCTCACACCTTTAGAGAAGGAGAGAGTGTTAAGTTAGGTACTAATGCATTAACCTTTACTTGTGCAATGGACAGTCATGCGACTGACCATGCATATCCTCGTGCTTCTGGTCCTGGTGGTCCTGATGCAGGATATAATACTTCCATATCAATCGATAAGATTGGTTTAGACACCTATGATATAACCAATGCTGGATATAATCCAACAACAGGTGTTATGACAGTGACTATTCCTAGTCATGGATTTAAAGGAAGAACTACTCACACTCCAACTGGTGTAGCATACACACCTGCAACTGGTAAGATGATTATCAGTCTTGCTAATCATGGATTCCAGAATGATGACAGAGTTAAGATTGGTCAAAATGGTTTAGTATTCACATGTGGTATGGATGGACATACAACCAACCATGCTTATCCTAGAAATTATAATTCTTCTGCTCCTGGTGGAGAAGACTATGCATATGACAAGTGGTTACACGTTACTAATGTAACTCAGAACACATTTGAGGTTAACGTTGGTATATCTTCTAACCAGACTGAGCATACATTTGTCAATTCAGTAACTAACTGTTTGACTCATGCTGGTGATCACGTTAAGGTCTGCACTAAGGCTATTGGATTTAAGTGTACTAAGGATGGTAACTCCACTACTCACTCATATCCAAGACAGTCAGACCCATCATACGATGAGTGGTTACCTGTTACTAACGTAGGCACAGATACATTTGACATCTTTGTTGGATTCTCTGGTCCTAATGATAACTATGCTCACACCTTTGCCCCTAATGTTGATCTAACACCTACTAACGCTGCTTACGATCCTAATAGTGGTAAGATGACTCTTACTGTTAACGATCACGGTATGCAGAATGGTGATACCATTTGGATCGAAGATGGTGCTGTAACATTTAGATGTGGTGAAGATAGTCAGAGTTCAGACCACGCATATCCAAGAAATATTACTGATACATTTACTATCACTGGTGCAACATATGATGCTGCTGCTGGTGTTATGGAATGTACTGTTGCCAACCATGGATTTGGTAATGGTGCGATGGTTAAGTTTGCACCTGGGTCTATCAAGTTCACTTGCTCGATGGATAATTATGATACTACTCATGCTTATCCAAGACATGACGATCCTATCGCTGACAAGTGGATTCCTGTATTTAATGTAGAGACAAATACTTTCCAAGTTCGTGTTGGACAGTCAATAGAGAAGCAATGGACTCCTAGTGCTGCTGCTTACTCACCAACAACAGGTGTTATGGATCTGACTATTGGTGCTCATAATTTCCGTGCTGGTGCATCATTAACACCTTCTAACGCTGACTATAACCCAACAACAGGTATCATGAGATTGACCATTGCTGGTCATAACATTGCTGAAGGTGAGCATATTAAGATTGCTGATAATGCACTGACATTTACATGTACATTAGATGGTGGTAGTGCACAGAAGACATATCCAAGATCTTCTACTATTAGTCACACAGCAACTACTGGTACTACACATGATCCTTCTACAGGTATCTTACATATCAATACTACGTCTGCACATAACCTAACCAATGGAGATTGGGTTAAGTTTGCTGACAACTCCTTGACATTTACTTGTGGTTTAGATGGAGATCAAACCAACCATTCTTATCCTAGGGCAGATGACCCAATGAGCGGTAAGTGGGTACAGATTTCTAATGCTACTGCTAGTGGATTTGATGTACAAGTTCTAAACTCAATACCTCAGTCTAATACTTCTACTCACGTATTCGTATCTGCTACATCTAATGGTATCCAAACTAGAGACCCCTTCAGTGGTCGTTGGATGGAAGTTAGAGAAGTTGGTACAGATTGGATTGATGTTAAGGTTCTAACTACTGCACCTTCTACTAATACTAATCCACACACCTTCATAAGTGCTGCTGCTAATTGTATCCAGACATCTGGTGACTCTGTAAGAATCGCTGCAAACTCTATTACCTTCACATGTAATAAGGACAGCAATGCTACTCAACACACATACCCAAGAGCAGCAATGAATGCTGCTGGTGGTGCTGACCCAGTATATAACGGTGCTGCTAAGATTGTTGCTGTTACTGATACTACTATCAGTGTATGGGTTGGTACTTCTGCTAACACTACATCGCACTCATTTGTTTCTGCTGCTGCTAATGCAGTTACATCTGGTGGTACATATACACACAACTTTGCATCTGCTGATGCTAATGGTCTTTCACAACAACGTGACTGGGCACATAACAACTACATTCCAATTTCTGATGTAACTACTAACACATTCAGTGTACAGTTACTACAGAAGATTCCTTCTACTAATACTACTACACACGTATTCCAGTCTGCTGCTTCTAATAGCATTCATAGAGGTGTTATACAGAAACAAAATGGATGGATCCAACTTAATGTTGGTACTTCATCTAATACTTCATGGCATGGATTTAAGTTCGCTGATTCTGGTGCTCTGATAAGTGGTGGTTACTATGATCACTCATTTGTATCTGCATCTACAGGTGCTGTACATACAGGTGGTGACTATATTCACGACTTTGTATCTGCTGTCACTAATGGTATTACTAGACAGGATCCTTCAGGTATAGTAACACTTGATATTGGTGCTTCTGGACCTAATGATCAGTATACTCATACCTTCGTATCTGCTGCTAACGGTGCATTGATTACTGGTGGTAACTATGCTCACAAGTTTGTATCTGCTACAGACCGTGCATTGGTAACTGGTGGTAATTATGAGCACACATTTGTATCTGCTGCATCTAACTCAGTTAATGTATCTGGTGGATCTCAGTTAACTCCAACTAATGCTGCTTATGATCCTCTAACTGGTCATCTAACATTGACCTTTGGTTCTGCTCATGGATTGACTGCTAACATCAATACAGTCACAATTGATAACAACGCAATACAGTTCTCTTGTGAATTTGATGGTAATTCATCCACTCATGGATATCCAAGATCAACTGATCCTGCTTCGGGTACAACTTTAACTATAATTTCTAACACAACAGATACTATTACTGTTAATATTGGATCCACTCCTGAGGTTAACTTTAACGTAACCAACGCTACCTATGATGCTGGTACAGGTAACCTAGCACTTGATATTGGGTCTAATAGTCTCCAAGGTCCTACACTTGGTTTAACACCTACTGATGCTGCTTACAACCCCACTACAGGTATCGTTACACTTACTATCAATGGTCATGGATTTGCTAATGGCGAATACGTTAAGATTGCTGATGGTGGATTAACATTCTCATGTACTCAGGGTGGTGGAAACTATTCATATCCAAGAGTTACTGACCCTGCATCTGGTAAGTGGTTAACAATTTCCAATTGCACAGCAAATACATTTGATGTACAGGTATTAGATACAGTTCCTTCTACCAACACAACAACTCATACACTGGTTAGCATTGCTACTGGTTGTGTTGATAAAGCAGGTGAATCTGTCATGGTTAGACCTAATTCTTTGACATTCACATGTCAACAGGATAACTATTCTACTAACCACACATATCCTCGTGCTAAGGATCCATCATTCGATAGACCTGTTCCTATTGTTGCTAAGTCTGGTAGTACTATTACTATCGATATTGGTAACTCACCTATCGTTACATATACTCCAACAAATGCAACATATGATGCTGCAACTGGATATCTAGCAGTAACAATTGGTGCACACGGATTGTCAACAGGAACTACTGTTAAGTTGGCACCTAACTCCTTTACATTCACATGCACAAGAGACGGCAATACTGCTCAGAAGACATATCCTAGAGGTGGTCATACCTTCGCTCAGAAGTTCTATGCTGACCTCGACTTCTATCCTTACAATACTGGTGATTACGTAATCACTGCTGATACTAATAATCCTAAGTGTGCTGATGTAGCATCTGCTATTACATCCTTGATGGGTCTGTATACTGATGCAATTGCTACACCTGCAAGTCTAACTGACGGTACTATTAGTAAGACCCTACCAAATATTTGGCCAGTTAAGTACGCTCCAGATATGGTAATGCGTGATGTTAGTGTCACCTTTGATAGTAATGGTGCTACTGATGGTGATTGGAATACTACTTGTGTTGGTGTTGCAGATAAGATCGAAGGATTGATGGATATTGTCATCAATACTATAGAACTTGCATCTGGTGGTGGCGGTAGTCACTTAGATGCTGTAGAACGTGAAGTTCCATGGAGATTTAACAACAACTATCAGTTCTATACATGTTATAACGTAACATCAGCAACTGACACACTCTTTGATGTATTGTTAAGTACTCTTGGTGGTGGTTCTAAATCTGATAAGCATTGTGCACGTCACATACTCTTTAATTATCATGCTATTACTGCTAAGGCATTTGAGAGAACTCAAAATAACCATCCAGATACTACAGCAGATATAACATTTGCTGAGAATATGATAAAGGCTTTGATGTACGACCTGAATACAGGTGGTAACCAAGGTATGCTGAAGTTAGCTAACTCTTGGTTCGATGGTGAAGGTAACTTCATAGCATTCGGGAATATCGTTAGACAGCACTTACTCTTCTATGTTACACGTATACGTGAGTATGTTAAACGTGCTTTATATGACTACAACAATGATGCACAGTGGGCAGGATATGATCTATATCTAGAACCATCCAATACTGCTGCTATTAATAATAGATTTGAGTATGAGAAGGAATCTACAGAATTTACAATTGATAGTTCTATTAACCTTGCATATCATGCACTGAATAGATCTCAAGCACCTTCCACTAATAAGATTGATTATACCAATAATGCTGATATCACTAACGTATCTAATCTATATGATGAAGGTGAAGATTATAACACTGATCCAGAATTGATTCTATTGACTCCAACTATTGAGGTTGGATTTGAGAGAAGAGAGAACACTGTAACAGTACATAAACCTAACTTCTTCTCACGTGGTGATGTCCTTGCATATGTTCCTGCTTCTCAGGATTTGGATCCTAATTTACAGGATCAGGAATACTATTATGTCCTTAATGCTGAGGCAGATTACTTCGAAGTTACTCGTGAGAAGCGTCATGATGCAAGATATAGACAGTTTGCATTCGATCAATCTTTAACAGGTCAGCAAAGATTACAGACAGTTGTACGTACTGGTATTAATATGCCAGCAATGGTTTCACCTGTAAGGGATAATGCTCAACCAATTAGTGCTGGATTTAACACTGCTGATTATCTAGTTGGATCTACTTCCAATGCTGCTTCTGAGGTTGTTCGTACAATGAACAATGAAGCAGATATCATTAAACTCTATAAGAAGTTTAATATAGACGCAGCAACTGGTAGGTTTACTAATGGTGAGACCATACAGGTACAGGGTGCAACAGCTAATAACGGTATTGTTGTTCAGACTTCTGTGTTAACAGGTGATCAGAGCAATGAAGGGTGGATATATGTTGAGGATATGAATGGAACATTCTCTGATAATGATGTATTAGAGGGTGTAACTAGTGGAATCACTAATGCTGTTAATGGTACTAGTGTTGAGCGTATGCTAATTAACACCTCTAGAGGTGCATTTAAGCAAGATGAGAAGATCTTTAACAAAGGTAATAGTGCTGAGGCAGACATCGTTAAGTATGAAAACTCTGCTGGTGCTCTTGTAGGTAACAGTGGTGGACGTATTACTATCGATATCGAAACTATCCAAGATGACTTTACTGATGGTGACGTTATCTATGGTTCTATAACTGATAAGATCCTTGATATAGCATATATCACTGCTACTGGATTCGAAGAACTAACTCTTAACCAGTACGTACATGCAGAATCTCAGATAGAATGTGATGTAAATAACATCATTCGTGATGGTGGATATGCAGGAAACTTTACTGCTGGTGATGTAGTTTACCTCCTCGCAGGTACTACCATTAAGGAACCAGGATTCACTGCTGTTGTTACTAAGTACCAAGCATTTGATGATAGTGTTACTCCTAACATCCCACATAAGATTTGGATTGCAAACCTCAGACCATGGGGAACTAACTCTCAAGGTGAGGTAGTTACACCTGATCCTAACGATTTAGCTAGTGGTGGTACTGCAATTGGTAAGTTTGAGAACCTCAATAACTTCCCAATTATCCTCGCTGAGATGAGTAGTGTAACAGTCACTAACTACAATTCTTATGGTAGGGTTTCTGGTAAGGATGTTACTGGTGACACAGGTAGGATTTGGTTGGAAGATGTTGTAGGAGATTTCCCAAGCAATATCACAATTAAGTCTGATGCTGGTTGGTACGCTGGTGTTACTCAATCTAAGGGTCTAGTTGGACGTTGTAACAGATTCTTTAGAGGATTTGATGGTACACAAACATCCTTTAAACTTACTACAAATAACGGAGAAGCATACTTCCCAGATCCTGCTGGACACCTATTGGTATTCACCAATGGTGTTCTACAGCCTCCAGGCGGTACACAGGCATACACAGCATTCTCTGATCAGATTCAGTTCACTGAACCTCCAACAATCGGTTCTGAGTTCATCGGATACTACGTTGGTAAACTTAGACAGTTGGATGATATCAGCTTTGAGTTTGACTCGTTACGTTCATCCTTTAACCTCAGGTACGCTGGTGGATTCTACTCCTTGACACTGACTGAAGGTGTTTCTTCTAGCACTATACTTCCAGAAAACAACATTATTGTTTCTCTGAATGGTGTTATTCAGGAACCTGGAGTTGGTTATGAACTGGTTGGTTCACGTATCATCTTTGCTGAAGTTCCTCGTGCGGGATCAACATTCGTTGCATTCTCCTATATTGGTTCTGACGCAGACGTTATTGCTGCTACAGTCGTACCTCCAATTGAGGCAGGAGACTTACTACAAATTGATGGAGAAGGAGAGAATCGTGAAGTTGCTCTAATTGAGTCTTCTAACTCTTTGATTACCTTCGAGTACACAGGAACTGTTAAGGGTCGTGGTGCTGAAGCACTTGCTCAGATAACCTCTGGTGAAATGACAACAGCAATTATCACCTCTCCTGGTGATGGTTACTCTTCACGTCCAAACGTTGATGTCATATCATCTTCTGGATTTGATGGTCGTGTTCGTGCTCTAATGGGTCTCTTGAGGATTGATGTTAAGACTGCTGGTGTTGGTTACGCTCAACCACAAGTTGCAATCCACAACACTGTTGAGGATGATTGGACTCCACCTGAAGGTCCTGCCATGAACGGTGGTTATGACACCTACGCAGGTGAGGGTACTGACCAAGATGGTAACCCAATCGTAATTGTTGATGGTTATATAACTATCACCTCACAACCTGTTAACGTAACAGTTAACCAAGGTCAAATGGCAGGATTTACTGTACTCGCTACGTTTAATCTTTCATCTGATGGTTCTGTAGGATCTACTCCTCTGAACTACCAGTGGCAACGTAAGCAGTATGGTGAGACCACATGGGCAAACATAACAGGTGCTACAGGTGGTGTTTATACTACTGACTCTGCTGAACAGGCAGACGATGGTGATGAGTTCCGTGTAGCAATAACTGCTGCTGGTGCTTCACCTGTTTACTCTAACTCTGTAATCCTCTCGGTACAGACTGGTGCAACAGTTATTTCTAACTTCGTACCAACTCAAATATTCCAATAAATAATTAGAAACTATGGCTGCCACGTCATCATACAACGCAGGAACAAAAATGCTCACAGTGGATGGGGATGGACTCCCCGATCCAGTGTTGTATGGTACGTTCCCTAATAACAATAATCCTAATGCTGTAACAGAGCAGGATTTTGAGCATACTTTCTATTTTAGAGGTGGAACATTTGGTACTGCTCGTACATTTGATACTCCTTCATTCACACAGAATGGTTATCTTGTAGATGTACCTTTGTCTACAGCAGATAATGCTTTGTTAGGTGTTGAGATCCAAGTAGGGGATAGGATTCTGTTTGTTTTTGACAAGCAAACTGCTAATGAGAAGAAGCAAGTATTTGTGTATAAAGGAACTAGTCAAACTGTTACTCCTGGTGAGTTTTGGAGAGAGACATCAAATAACCTTGAGTTAGTTGTAGATTATAGTAGAAGTAATTACACTGGTACTCTAGAGTATTTTGATCAAAGAAATGCTAGATCAAATGTACCTTTAGGTATTGTTGGTGTTACTGCTAATGGTGTAGCAATCTTTAATCCTAGTGCTGGAGCAGGTGGTAACCCACCAACAGGATTTCAGTGGAATGCACATTATGAAGACTCTCCTGTAGATTTTGGAGATGACTCATGTGGTGGACACCCAGAGAATACAGGACAGTATCACTATCACGACACACATTTCCTAGAGTGTTGGCAGAACAATGCTGTGATGGCAGGATATAATGATTACTATGGTTCTAGTCAGTTTAATGGTGATAATTTAAGACATCCAGACGGTCATTCTAAGATAATTGGTGTTTCGTTTGATGGTTTCCCTGTATATGGACCGTATGTTTACTCTAATCCATGGGACAATTCATCATCTAAAATTTTAGCAAGTAGTTCATATAGAGTTAGATCCGAAGAAGCACCAGGTAGACCTACTTACGGTAATACTACTGCCAACCCTCCTGCTGGATCATTGATGCAGGATTGGGAATATGCAGAAGGTACTGGTGTTCTTGATTTCCATAATGGAAGATTCTGTGTAACACCAGAATATCCTACAGGAACATATGCATACTTCTTAGCAACTGAAGAAGGTAATGAAGGTGCATTAGATCCACAGTTCCCTTATATGATGGGAACTACTTCTCGTGAAACTCTCAATAAACCAGCTAATGATGGTGCTGCTCCACCTCCAGGAGACGGTGGTGGTGGTGATGGAGAGGCTCCACCTGCTACTATTCTGATTGGTGCACAACCACAGAATGCTACTGTTGCTCAAAGTACAACAGCTACATTTGCGGTTACTGCCTCTATCAGTCCTGAGGATGGACCTAAGACTTATCAATGGTACAGATCTACAGACGGTGGATATTCATTCGCTGTTCTTACAGGATCTACTGCTAATAGTCTTACCTTCACTGCGTTGTCATATATGTCTGGATACAAATTCAGATGTGTAATTGAGGGACCAATTGGTGCACCTGCTGCACAGAACTCTCCTCTAACAACTGACGTTGCTACTCTCACCGTAACTGGTGGAGGCGGTGGTCAGCAAGCAGAGAACTTCGATGGTACTAATGCTACCTTCGATACTACTGGTATCACCTTCGATGCCACCTAAATAACACTGTACAAACTGTAGAAACATGGCAAAACAGCTAGTTGGTATCGGTTCTTCGGCAAATGATGGCACAGGTGACACCCTGCGGGACGGTGCTATCAAGTATAATGCCAACTTTGACGAACTATATCAGAAATTAGGTAATGACACGGACATCCATATAGATATCACTGCTGGTATAACGGATGGACAAGTACTTAAATGGAGTAGTACACCAACTCCTGCATTCCGAGGTGCAGACTTTAATCTTTTAAGTGCGAATTTAGATACAAATGCTCATCAGATAATTTGTGACGGTACAGATGATATTGTAGTTAAGCAGACTGGTACTGGTGATATTAAACTTTGGGGTGGTGGATCAGGTTCAGCATACACTTATATTGATGGTGCTGATGGATACTTTAAATGGTATGCACCATATGCAAATGCTGCCGCTCTACCAAATGCTACTAACCATCATGGTATGTTTGCACATACACATGACACTGGAAAGGCACACTTCGCTCATGATCCTGATTGGATCCAATTAGTAGATGTAAACGATAGTATTAATATCCTGTCTGATGTAGACACTACTGTGAACGGTGGTCCTTCAGGTGGGCAAGTTTTAAAGTGGAATGCGAGTACTACAAAATGGGAGCCAGCGAATGACGAACAAGGATCTGGAGGTGGAGGAGGTACTACACAGAATTTATTCGAAACAGTCACCGCCGACACTGGCACAACAACTGCTTCCGCAGCTAACGATACTCTCATTATTGCTGGTGGTACTAATATCTCCACCACTCTTGTTGGCGATACTCTTACTGTAGACATGACAGGAGCACTTGGTGCACCTGATCAGAATCTATTCTCAACTTTCTCTGCAGATAATGGTAGCACTTCTGCTACTGTAATTACAGACACCTTGACTATTGCAGGTGGTACTAGTATCAGTACAAACTTAAGTGCCAATACTATTACTATTACTAACGATGCACCTAACATCGTACAGAATGTTCTACAAACAATTACTGGTAACAGTGGATCTTATACGTCAAATTCTTCCACTGCTTCTGTTGCAATAGAAGGTTCTGACGGAATTACTACTTCAGTATCAGGATCCACACTGAGTATTACTTCTACCAGATTACTTCCATCAAATACTTTGGAAGGTAAATCAATTTATTATGATGGTGAGAATGATTCATGGGAAGTGGGAGATGGTCCTGTATACTTCTATTCATTTACTGCACCTAGCGATATGATATATCGGGTGTCAGGTCCAGGAGTTGATTCTGGAGATGATAATCCTGGTTTAGTTCTCTTTAGAGGACATACTTATAAGTTATACAATACTACTGGTGCTAATCACCCACTGAAGCTACGTGTATCTTCAGGTGGTGCTGCAGTTACCGAAGGTGTGAACGCAATGTCTAATGGCACTACAACATACACAGTACCTATGACCGTTGCTGCTGGTACGACTTATGTCTATCAGTGTGAATTACATTCAGCAATGATGGGTACCATAACAATAGCATAAGATGACAAGAACAGTCCCTGGAAGTGGAGCCACAATCGAACCAGTCTTTAACAGTGTATATGGTGTTAAAGATGTAATCGTTACTAACCCTGGACAGGATTATGATCCAAATGATCCTCCTAGACTTAGTATCGCAAATTGTGGTACACCTATAAGGGACGCTGTACTTCGTGCAAATATTGGTGTTAATGGTGATCTTCTATCAGTAGACGTTGTAGATCCTGGTGAAGGATATGATCCATTAAGATTAATTATTGAGAGTGATGATCCTGGCATTGTACAAGGGGATGCAAATATATTCCTTAAGGATGATGGTACTGGGGGACTTTCCCACCTACAGGTAAATCAACCTGGTGATGGATATTTTAGTGCTACTGCTTCTATTGCTGGTGGTGGTGGATCTGGTGCAGAACTAGTTCCTGTCACTGGTGGTGTTACTGGTCTTGCTATCGAAGCAAAAGGAAGAAACTATACTTCAGAAGATATTACTCTTGTCATCTCTGGTGGAGGTGGAGGAGACGGTGCTACTGGTGTTGCTGAGGTAGAACAGTTTGGTAGTGTTACCAATATCAATATCAGTGATGCTGGAGAATTTTTTGAGACACCTCCTATTATTCAGTTAATTGGTGGAGGTGGATCAGGTGCTGAGGCAGAAGCTAAAATTAACCTCGGTGCTATTACAAGTATTGACATACTCAATCCTGGTGGTGGATATGTTAACCCACCAAGTGTTATCTTTACTAGGGATACTAACTTAATCAGGACACAGAGAAATAGAACCTCTTTAGAGGGAACAGTATACAACCTGACAGGTCTTATCCGTAATGCTACTGCATCAGATCAGACTTTCTATGTACAGACAACTAATGCATATTCAGGTTCTGGTAAGTTCCAAATAGGTGGAGAGATCGTTAGATATACTGGTAAGACTTCTAATAGTTTTACTGGATGTACTAGAGGTATTAACTTCCGTTATGACCAAAGGGTTGTATTGGATACTCTAGCAAATCAGGATGGTATATCTGGATATGCTTTTACTGTGTCAGACAGACTCAGAAGAGTAGAAGAGGATAAGACCAATAAGGTTGCCATAGTATATGATTGGAACCCTGCAACTAGAGAACTATTCGTAACATTCGAAGTTGATGAATTAGCATTTATAGATGGTGGTCGTTCTAATGAAAAGACTGCTGTGATTCAGTTTATTGCTGGTGTTGCTAGTTCTTCTGGTACTGGTGTATCTCCACACGTCCTACTTGAGGATGTTAATGGTGTTATTATAACTTTCGAAGATCCTATTGGTACCTTAACTGGATTTGTCTTCGAAGATGACGATGAATTGGATGGTGCTGGTGATGGCATCATTGACCTGGTAAATACTGATACAGACTTTGCTGATGAAATTAGTCTAGATGGTGGTATTGCATCATCTCTATATGGTATTGAGGAAACTATTGGTGGTGAGAACACAACTCTGTTTGCACAGGGTGATCAGATATATGATTCCAATTTAGTTCCATTAGTCTCTACTGTGTCTTCTGCTGGTGCTCTTGCTGATGGTATAGCACACAACGGAACTGCAATTATCATTGCGAAGTCATGGAATAGTGTCAACTATCAGATTGGTGAAACAATAACGGGTAACTCTACTGGAGTGACTGCCCAAGTTGTTTCATTTGATAATGATTATGCAACTGGTTATGTCAAATTAGAGGTAGATACATTAACTAATAATGGCAATACCTATAAGTTTACCACCTCCGACACACTTACTGGTGGAGGATCGGGTGCAACTGCTGTATTCTGGAAACAGGAGTTCACTAACCTAGTTAGAAACGAACCAGAATAAGTTTACTAAATATAAGGAAGGTATTAAAGCGTAATGGCACTTCTCACAGATCAATTTAGAATTTTTACTGCGGAGAGATTTATTAAGTCTCTAGAGGGTGCCGACCCATCGCAGTCCGACCTCGTGGCAGGAACCTCTAGGGACAGGTTATATGTTTTCATCGGTAGACCACAAGAGTGGGATAACGAGAACGCACCACCTACTCCAGTGGATTCATTCCAAGAGTTTTCAGACACTTTCTCTGATATGATATCAATGAAACGTGTTCTTGCTAACGACACGGTTCAGGTTGTACGTCGTATCGACTGGACACCCCCAGAACAAACTACTGGTGGTTTAGGTTATGTTTACGACATGTACCGTCACGACTACAGTTCTACTAAGACTGCATCGTCTGGTGCTACTAAACTATATGATGCTGACTTTTACGTAGTTAACAGTCAATACCAAGTATATAAGTGCATATATAATGGCACATCTCCTTCTGATCCCAATGGTAAACCTTCGACAGTGGAGCCGACAGGCACTTCCACAAGTATTATCACTACCTCCGATGGCTATCGTTGGAAGTATCTTTATACTATACCTGTTGGTCAGGTCTTAAAATTCTTCTCAAACGACTACATGCCTGTTCTCAGCGACGTTGCTGTTACTGGTGATGCAGTTGGTGGTGAGATTGATAGTGTTGTTATTCAGGCATCTGGTACTGGATATAACAACGGAACCTATGAGAACGTACCTATTAAAGGTGATGGTGTAGGTGGAAGGGTATCACTAGTGGTTGATGGTGGTAGAGTTGTATCTGCTACTGTGACATCTGGTGGATCTGGATATAACTTTGGTAAGATTATTATTGATGAAGTGAATGGTATTGGTGCTGGTACAGGTACTGGTGCTTCTATCGATGTTATTATTCCTCCTGACAGTGGTCATGGTGCTGAACCAGACTCTGAGTTGGGTGGTTATAGAGTTATGATTAACACGAAGTTCACCTACGATGAAGGATCAGGTGACTTCCCTACAGATAATGACTATCGTCGTATTGGATTGGTAATCAATCCTAAGCAATATGGTACTACAGAACTTACTTCTGCTATTACCCTATCAGGAACTAATGCTGTTATCTTCAGTCCTACCTTCACAGGACAGTTCCAAACTGATGAAATTGTAACCCAGTCCCGTACTGTTGGTGGTCAGCAAGTGACTGCTAGAGGTCGGGTCATTTCATGGAATGACACAACTAAAGTTCTTAAATACTATCAGAACAGAGTTGACGGTGTATTCCCTGAGATCACTGGTAACTTAACAGACTTTGAGGGTGGTAACCCTGTCGTAGGTGCTACATCTGGTACATCTGCTGACCCAGACATCAACTTCCCAATTGTATCTGGAGCCTCCACACGTATTATTAATAACACTGAATATGACCTTGGTATGTCATTCACCAACGGATATGCCAAACCTGAGATCGAACCTAACTCTGGTGAGATCATCTACATAGACAACAGAGGAGCAATTTCTCGTGCTGGTGACCAAATCGAAGATATCAAGATCGTAATCGAATTCTAAAGAGATGCCACAGAATACTAATCTGAATATCGCTCCATATTTTGACGATTTCAGTAAAGACAAAAACTTTTATAGAGTTCTCTTCCGACCAGGATTCCCAATCCAGGCAAGAGAACTTACCACTATGCAATCGATTCTGCAGAATCAGGTCGAAGCAATGGGGCAGCACCTATTTAAAGAAGGTGCTATGGTCATTCCTGGACAGATTGGATATGACCTTAATGTACACTGTGTTCTTATACAGCAGGCATTTTTAGGAGTTGACGTTGAGACTTATCGTACTCAGTTACACGGAAAGATTGTTGAGGGTCTAACCACTGGCATCAAGGCTAAGGTTCTCTTCTCTATCCCTGCTACTGAATCAACTGCTGGTTATATTACATTCTATCTGAAGTATATTGAGTCTGGTGACACAACTTCAGATACTTCTACAAAGGTATTCCAGAACAATGAACAGTTAATTTGTGAAGAAGAATTAACGTTTGGTAATACTTTGATTGAGATTGGATCTCCATGGTCACAGTTACTACCAGTTGAGTCTGCAAGAATTGGTTCCACAGCATATATCAATGAAGGAGTCTATTTCATCCGTGGTCACTTTGTTGACATCATCTCTGCTTATATTATTCTTGATCAGTATACCAACAATCCATCCTACAGGGTGGGGTTTGAGGTATCAGAATCTATCATCACCCCAGAAGACGATCCATCCTTAACGGATAATGCGATTGGATCATCTAACTATTCTGCTCCAGGTTCACATAGGTTTAGAATTAAGACACAGCTTGTTAAGAAAGCAATTGCTGATGATACTGATAAGAACTTCATCGAATTGTTGCGTCTAAACAACTCTGTTGTAGAAAACTTTGTTGATCATACATCATACAACGAGATTGAGAAGTCTATTGCTCGTCGTACTTATGAGACACATGGTGACTATGTTGTTAATACCTTCGATGTTCGTGCTAGAGAGCACTTAGATGACTTCTTTAATAATGGTGTATATAAAGCAGGTGTAACATCTGCTGATGGTAATGTTGCTAGTGAAGAATGGTGTGCAATGGAGGTTGGTCCAGGTAAAGCATACGTTAAAGGATATCGTACAGAACTATTAGCAACTAACTATGTTGACTCACCTAAGCCTCGTACTTTCTTAGGTCGTCAAAACCAAATTATTCCTATTGACCTATCACAGTCATGTGAGGTATATGATGTTTGGGGATGGCCAGAGATCTCTGGAGAAGGTGTAACTAACTGTTATCAGGTATTAGAATTACGTGATAACTGGTCAGGTGCAGGTCCTTCTAACTCTGTACAAGGACAGCAGGTTGGTGTAGCAAGATGTTTACAACTTGAGGTTGATGGTACTAAGTATCGTCTATTCATGTTTGACATACAGATGTTCACTGCAATTAACTTTGCAAACTCTCAGACAGTTAATGCTGGAGAAGTTCTAGTTGGTCGTACATCTGGTGCTAGAGGATTCGTTCACAGTGGTAGTGGTGAGTCTGCATTGCTTCATCAAATATCTGGACAGTTCCAGATAGGAGAGGTTCTACTAAGAGATGGTAGAGTTCTAGACACTTTAGATGCAATCTATTCTTATGAGCAATCTGATATTCGTCAGGTAGTAGGTAAGGATGGTGCTACCGTTATCTTTACTGCATCATTAACTCTTAATGATGTTCAGTCACTTAGTGGTAATACTATTACTATTGATCAAGCAGGTGGTGCTGATATAGAAGGGTATGGTACTCGCCTATCAGCAGACATTCGTGCTGGTGAGGTTATATCTCCAACTGCTACAGACTTTAAAGGTTCTAAGTCATTACGTATTAAGAGAATTGACTATACAGATATAGGATATACTACTGCTAACAGAAGAGATGCTGGTACTGCTGTAGTATTTGATTTTGCTGCACAAAATGCAAAACTAGATACAAGTTTAACTAAAGGATCTATAACTGATGCTGAATATCAAGCAGGTCAGGTAGTTCGTTTACGTCCTTACTTTACTCAGAAACCAGTACAGGATGGAGAACTTGTGATTGACATGCCTAAGCAGGCAATTAAGTCAATTTCTGACGAATCATTTATCGTAATGAAGACTTTTGCTAACAAGCAGTTGTCATCTGGTGACGTTACATTCACACTTCCAGAGAACGAACAGTTCGCAACTCTAGATGGTGAGAACTATATCCTCACAATCACACAAGGTGCTAACAGTAACACTGGATATGCGTGGGTTGTGGGTAGTGTATTGGATATAGAAGCAGAATCTGAGAAAGCGACACCGACACTTAGTGTATCTTTTGGTGCTAACCGTCAATCCATGCAGATCACAGGCATGAACGATGGTTCTGGTGGTTCAGCGAACATATCTGAAGTAACACTAACTGCTGCTGTATCGGTTAATAATGTTTCTAAGAAGATTAAGACTGCTGCTAAGATGAGAACGATGAAAGTCGTTCGTACTAGGGACAATAATGATGTTCAGAATTATGGTCTAACATATGGTAACCTATATGGTACTCGTATCGAGGATGAAGAGATTTCATTCGCACTGAATGATGTCTATAAAGTTCATGCTGTCTTTGAGTCTGGGGATGAGAATGATGCTCAGGTTCCTTATGTTGTATTAACAGAGAACGTCTTCTTTGACAATGGTTCTGTTGTTGTTGGTAGAACATCTGGTGCTCGTGGTAGAGTTGTTTCCTTTAATTCCAACAACCTTAGACTATACATAGTTCCATTAAGTAGTGGAACCTTTAATTCAGGTGAAACTATTGATGGTTTTGATGATGATCTCAATGTTCTGGTTGGTGTTATTGATGACGCTGACGGTTCAGTAGAGAGAGGATCGAAAAATATTACAGCGAATTTTGATTTAGATTCTAACTATACATCCTATTTTTATAATGTTTCTAAACTTGTTAGGAAAGGTGGCACAGCAGAACCACGTAGAAAGTTGGCTGTTGTCTTCGACTATTTCATCCATGAAGCATCGGGTGACTATTTCTCTAACCAATCTTACTCTGGAATCGGTTTCACTGAAATTCCTAGATGGAGAGGTGAAAATAATAGTAAAGTCCTTACAGATAATATAGACTTTAGACCTGCTGTTGGTGAACTAGCATCTGGATCTGGTACTGTAGAGCAACCCTACTATGTCAATTGTGTAAGTTTAGACTTTGACTCAAGAGTATTCACTAGTACTGGTGGTGCTGGTGGTTCTACTATCTTTAATATACCTAAGGTAGAAGAACAGTTCCGTTGTGACTATGAATACTATCTACCAAGGCAAGACAAATTATTCATGACCCATGATGGGGATCTGAAACTATCACAGGGTGTACCTGCTGAAGATCCTCCAGAAGCAGACGATCTTGACAATGCTATGATGATAGCAAAGATACGTTATGCTCCTTATGTTTATGATGTAGATGAAGATATTCTCATATCACTACACCAGCAACGTCGTTACACGATGGAAGACATCGGTAACATGGATAGACGTTTGCAGTCTGTTGAGTATTATACTTCTCTTACTCTATTAGAGAATGATGCAAGAAACGTAAAGGCATTTGATGCTGATGGTTTTGACCGTCTGAAGAATGGTTTTATGGTGGATGACTTCACCGATCATGGTACTTCAGATACTGATAATATTGACTATAAGTGCTCTCTTGACTTTACTGAGGGTATACTACGTCCTTCACACTATACAACTAACGTTGCATTAGAGTGGAGTTCTGCTCTGTCAACCAATGTCAATAAACCTGTTGCGAATATTCTGACGCTTCCATGGGTGGAGCAGATGATTATTAACCAACCATATGCTTCACGTATGGAGAACGTTAACCCATTTAACGTCTTTACATTCATTGGTCGTATTGACCTAACTCCAGCATCCGATGACTGGACTGATACACGTCGTGCTCCTGTTAGAGTAACATCTATCGAAGGTAACTTCCAAGCAACACGTCGTAGATTGCGTGTGAACCAGCAAGGTTTTGCACCTGTACAGTGGAGAGGTTGGAGGACTGCATGGACTGGTACTCGTAGATCAGGTACTAGAACGTGGAGAGAACAAACATTTGCTCGTGGTGTACCTCGTCGTGTGTTACGTGGTGAGACTATCACTACTACCCGTCGTCAGGTAAGGAGTGGTGTTAGAACTCGTGTTGTACCAAGGATTGATAGAAGATCCTTAGGAGACAGCATTATTGATAGTACATTTATCCCATGGATTCGTTCTAGGAATGTATCATTTGATGTACAAAGAATTAAGCCAAAGACAAGAATGTATGCATTCTTTGATGGTGATCAAGTAATTAATTACATTACACCTAAACTGATTGAGATCGTTAAGAACTCTACAGAAGACACCAGAACTAACGAAACACCTTTCGTTATTGGTGAGACAGTTATTGGTGTAACATCTGGATCAAGATTTAGGGTTGCTGCTCCTAACAATGGATTAAGCACTAACCCATATAGTCAAACAAATAATGCATTACCAGACTCATATGCATCACAGACTGATATCATAAACGTTGATACTGAAGTGATGGCAAGGACTGTCTCTCCTGATTATTATGGTAACATTGCCATTGGTGAGATCCTAGTAGGTCAGACCTCAGGTGCACGTGCTGTTGTTAAAGACCGCCGTCTGATGTCAGACTTGACTGGTAATATGCACGGTGTATTCTTTATACCTAATCCACAGAACAGTTCTAACCCACGTTGGGCAACTGGTAGTAGGGTCTTCCGTCTATCGTCTTCTGAGACAGATAGCAGACTTCCTGGTGCAGTTGATTCAGCTGCTGAGGCAGAATATACAGCAAGAGGTACACTTAATACTGTACAGGAAAATATACTTGCTGTTAGAAATGCACAGATTGTTAGAGATACTGTTAATGATCGTCGGACAGTTCGTTCTGTTCGTACCAATGTCAGACAGGTTGGTTGGTGGGATCCACTTGCACAATCATTCCTGCTTGAGGAAGAGGGTGGTACATTCGTTACTGGTGTAGATATCTACTTCGGTACTAAGGATAGTAACATTCCTATCTCTATGCAGATACGTCCTATGGAGAATGGTTATCCTACTAAGGACATTCTACCTTTCTCTGACGTTACCTTAGAACCATCACAGGTTGAGATATCAGAGAACGCATCTATTGCTACGAGGTTTAACTTCCCTGCTCCTGTTTATATTCCAATGTCAGAGGAGCATTGTTTCGTACTGTTCTCCGACTCTAACGAGTATAAGGTATGGATATCTAGGATGGGTGATATTGATATCACTGGTACTAGAACTATATCTGAGCAGCCATATGCTGGTGTTCTGTTTAAATCACAGAACGCATCTACGTGGACTGCTGACCAGTATGAAGACCTTAAGTTTTCATTATATCGAGCACAGTTTGACACGAGTGTTACAGGTCGTGCTATCTTTAATAACACCAAATTAGGTCTGGCAAATGACGGAATATTAAGTTTGGTAAATAATCCTGTAACAACGATTAAACCAAAACAGTTAATCACCCTACCTACAGGCACAAGTTACAACTTTACAGTTGGTGCTCGTATTATACAGAACCCATCATCTGCTTCTGCAACTGTTGTAGAATTTGATGCTGCTGCAAACCCACAGACTATACTGGTAACAGATATTGTCGGAACGTTTGCTCAGGGTTTCATTGATGGTAATGGTGATCCCTTCCAGAGTCTTAAGTCTTCACAGGGTACTACAACCATAGTCATGTCCACTGTTAACAACGGTGTATTTGAGGTTGGTGATGTAATCACAGGTTCTTCGTCTGGTGCAACTGCAATCGTAACCAACTATGTAAGTGGAACCTCAACTATTACAGCGAATTATGTTGACAGTGAGTTTGATGTATCAAACGACACCCTATCAGAGCCTGGCGGAGTTTCTGGTACTTTGTCTAGTGCTTCCTACGGCGGTGACAGCTATATCGCCTATCCCGCTTTAACACCTGCACCTAGGACTACTGATAAGAAGATTCAGATCTTCCATCCTAACCATGGTATGCACAATCGTTCTAACAATGTAACGATTACTGGTGTTGAGTCTGAAGTACCACAAACAACATTAACTTCTACACTGTCATCTACAGCAACTTCTATTAGTGTTCAGGAAGCAGGTGGTTTCCATAAGATTATTAATGGACAAAATATTGGTAATACTAACCAAGGATATATCAAGATTGTTGCTGCTTCTGAAGCAACAGTAATGTCTGCTATTCCTGGAGAAGATGAAGCAACTGAAGCATGGAGAAACTGGGATCCAGAGCATGAAATTATTGCTTACAGTGCAATAAATGATACTGGTACTACTATAACTGTTGCTACCTCTGGTAGAGGAGCAGCATCTACTGCAGCAAAAGAATGGCCATCAGGTAGTGTAGTTTATTGCTACAACCTTGACGGTATTCCTTTGACAGAAATCAATAAGGTTCATACTGCTATAGATGATCCTACACTTGATTCTTATACATTATCAACTACTTCTATTTCTACTGTTGGTATTCGTGCAGGTGGTGCTGGTACTACTGCAACTCAGAACGTACCGTTTGAGATGATTACTCCTACCATCCAAGTGATGAACTTTAAGGAGACTTCCATCCAAGCATCTGTTAATACTACTTCTGGTACATCTATTGGTAGTGGTGGTACTATTGCTGACCAAGCATCATTTATTAATAATGGTACATATGATATCATTCAGATTAATGAAGAAAATCAGTATGATAATCCAAGGATTATCTGTTCACAGATCAATGAAGATAATAAGCTAGAGGGTAATAAGTCCTTCATTATGAGAGTTGATATGCAAACTGAGAAGGCAAACCTTACTCCAGTTATTGACCTAGACCGTGTGTCTGCTATTACCACAAGTAATAGGGTCAACAGTTGGCCAGGTGGTGCTCAAGTCCTAGGACTTCAGTCTGAGATTGATACTACTGCTAGTGTTTCTTTACTCCCATCTGGTGATCAGAACGAAGCAGTTTACTTGACTAAGATTGCTAAACTGTCCAACATCTCTCGCTCCATCAAAGTGATGATTGCTATGCAGAGATTTGGTGATTCCAATATATCACTCTACTATAGAGTACAGAAACCAGGCTCTGACAAGGCAATGCGTGACATTGGTTTTGTTGCTATACCTATTCCTGATGTTGGATCAAGTAACGTTGGTGAGGAAGAGTGGGAAGATTTTGAGTACACTGTAGAGGGTGAGGAATTCCAAGCATTCCAAATTAAGATTGTTATGAAGTCTACCAGTCAAGCGAAAGTACCTCTAATTAAAGACTTCCGTGCCATTGCCTTTGCTTCATAATGACTGCTTTTACTGGAAAAAGATTTGTACCCGTCGAGGGTGATGAGAATAAAGGATACTGTAGGGATACAGAATCCAATGCTATCGTAATGACCGATGTAGATGAGTACTCTAAATACATGCAGTCTTATAATGAAAGACAGAAATCTAAACGTAATTTCACCTCTTTACAAAAGGAAGTGAATGAACTAAAATCAGATATGTCTGACATAAAAGGACTACTATTGCAATTAGTAAAGGAGAAACAATGATGCCTGCTGACGTGACGGAGCAACAATCCCCAGAAGAACTACTACAACAGTTCAGGGATCGTTATAATACCCTCCAAGGAGAAACACAAAAATTACAACAAAAGATTCGGGATAATGAATCTACTGCTCTAAAACTCTTGGGAGCAATAGAAACTTTAGAATACTTACATCCCCCTGCAGAGGAACCTCCAACTGAGACTCCAGCAGAGACAGCAACTGAATAAACCTAGAGTCCCTCTGGGACTCTTTTTTGTAGCATAAATAAACAAGAGACCAGTGACTAGCTAGCGTTACTTACAAATGGCAAATAGAATACAATTAAGACGTGACGGTGCACAGCAGTGGGCTAACGTCAATCCAATCCTTGCTCAGGGTGAGCTGGGTATCGAATTAGATACTTCTCGACTGAAGATAGGAGATGGTGTAACCCCATGGAACTCACTAAAGTATGAGCGTCCACTAGAAACAGAATCGAACACTGCTAATACACTTGTTAAGAGAGATGCTGACGGTAACTTTGAGGCAGGTGCCATTACTGCTTCACTTATCGGAAACTCTGCTACTGCAACTCGTCTCGCTTCTGCACGTAGTTTCACCTTAACAGGTGACATGTCTGGTTCTGCTAGCTTTGATGGATCAGCAAATATTAATATTACTGCAGAATTAAACTACCAACCTGGATTACCTCATTACGATCCTAACAATTTATCTGCTACTGGTACATATACACAATTAGTAATTGACTCTAGAGGTCGTGTTGTTACAGGTAGTACTCCAACAACTTTGGGTGCTTACGGTATTGCTGACGCTCAACCGTTAAACGGTGAGTTGACATCTCTATCATCCATGTCAGGATTTGGTTTCATATCACGTTCTGCAGATGACACTCTAGTCAATAGACAGATCGTTGGTAGTGCTGCTCGTATATTAGTTGCTGATGGTACTGGACAAAGTGCTAACCCAACTATAGACTTAGCAGATACCACCGTTGTTGTGGGTAGTTACAACCCTGTTGGTAACTTAGACACACCATTGGTGTCAGTAACTTCAGGTGATGAGACAGTTAACACAACCAACTTTACGGTTGATAGATATGGTCGTTTAACGGCTGCCACTACGTCTGCTATTGCTACTGCTACACAAGGTACAGAAGCAGCAGCGTATGATAATGCTACATCGTATGCAAGAAATGCACAGGTCAAAAACTCAAGTGATCGCTTGTATCAGGCTATCCTTGCTATTAACGCTGGTGGCGGTGAACCGAGTCACACGGACACCTCCGATACAGGCTCTTGGAGATATCTCGGATCTGCTCTAAGTGCTCAGAAAGGACTAGCAGCATTTGATCAAGAAGATTTTGATGTAACTACTTGGTCTGCTGGTAGTGATGAAGGTGGTTTCGTTAAGATTGCTGATGCTGGTGTAGATAATAACCAGTTACAGAACAGTAGAGTATCATTTGCTGATGGGAATTCTAAAGAAGACTTCGATTTAGATCAGGAGTTAACAGCAACTACTGGTTATAGAGGTTTTAATTACTTAAACTATGCCAAGATCAACGATACTTCGGGCAACCTCCTCTTCAGTGCTAATAATACTGGTGATGGTGGTGCTGGTGAAGTTGATATTAATGTAAGAACTGTCTTAAGTGATGCTGATATATTCCTAGATGGTGCTTTAGATCAGTTAATAGAGAAGAATGGAGATGGTAGTCTTCAGGTTAAAAATACACAGAATAGTTCTGACGATAGATCATTTAACATCTATTCTACCAACAGTGGAGCTGGTAAGGCATCACTAAACCTTATTGCTGACGATGGTATCACACTTCATGCTACTGATGCATCAGGTGGTTATCAGCATGGTCGTGTATGTTTTGAGGCATTTCACACCAAGCAGAATGTACTAGCGTGTGATCCTGTAGGTAACCTTATACTTGACCCCAATGATACTAATGATGCATCATCAGGTGTTGTTGAGATCTGGGGTGACCTCTTAGTACAAGGTACAACAACTACTGTCAATTCAGTCACAATGACAGTGGATGATCCTATTATTACATTAGGTGGAGATACTGCACCTGGTGCGGATGATAGCAAAGATCGTGGTATAGAATTTAGATATTATGACACACAAGCAAGACTCGGATTCTTCGGTTGGGACGAGAGTTACACAAACGCTAACCTATGGTCTGGCACTGGCGGGTTTAGGTTCCTCTACAACGCCACTAACTCCTCTGAAGTTTTCTCTGGCACTGACGCTCCTCTCATTGCTGGCAACCTCGCACTCTCAACAAACACAGGATCCACCTCGACGACGACTGGGACTCTGGTAGTCACTGGTGGTGTAGGTATATCAGAAAAAGTAAATATTGGTGACACAGTAACTATTGCTGGTCAGACAGAAGTTAATAATAATGTATTACTTAAGGCAGATAATAAGTCATTTAATATACAGACTGCTGCTGGAGTAGATAAGTTTACAGTTGATTCTGATAATGGTAATACTGTTATCGAAGGTACACTTGATGTACAACTAGAGTCAACAGTAACCGACAATCTCTATGTACAAGCAGATGCTAAAGAATTTGCAGTTAAGAATGCTTCTGGTACTACTCAGTTCGTTATCGATTCCGATAATGGCAATACAATTACTGAGGGGACACTTAACGTTAAGCAAGGGGTGGACTTTGACACGACACTCAATGTTGATGGTAAGGCAGACTTTAACGCAGACCTTGAGATAGATGGTGACATCACGTCCCATAATGATATAACCATTGATACTACTGGTAAGTGGTTAAAACTCAACAACGGAACTGCAGATAAGTTCACTGTATCCTCCACAAATGGTAACACAGTTATAGAAGGTACGTTAAACGTAACTAGTGCTACTACACTCGCTAACAACTTCACCGCTAATGGTGGTTTGACAACTATTGGTAATGCCAATACTGATGTCTTCACTGTTAACTCAGTCACTACGTTCACTGATAACATCACTGTTAATGGAACAGTAGATTTTGACACCACTCTCAATGTAGATGGTGCGGTTGACCTGAATAACACCGTAACGATAGATGGTACAACTACTATCTACGACGATGTTATTTTCCAAAGCGACAATAAAGTTTTTAACATAAGGAACAATGCGGCTCAAACACAGTTTGCCATTGATTTTGATAATGGTAACACTGAAATTGGTAGGAACGGTCTGGGTTCTGCAACGGTTGGTCTTCTAACCGTTCATGGTGACACCCTATTAAACCGTGACTTAGTAGTTGATGGTGATACTACTATTGGTGATGCCTCTGGAGACTCCCTAACAGTCAACGCAACCCCAACATTTAATGCTAATGTCTCTCTTGCTACTGGAGTTGACCTTACTGTTGGTGGTAACGCTACTGTAGATGGTAACCTTGTAGTACATGGAACTACAACTACAGTGAACAGCACTGTGGTGACATTAGATGATCCTATTATTACCTTGGGTGGAGATACTGCTCCTGGTTCTGATGATGGTAAGGATCGTGGTGTTGAGTTCAGATACTATAGTGGTTCTGCTAAGGTGGGTTGGTTCGGTTGGGACAACTCTGCTAGTCGTTTTGCACTCTTTAATGATGCAACTAACTCTAGTGAGGTCTTCGATGGAACTAGATCAGGTATTGATGCTGGTAGTTTAAAACTCTTTAACACTACTAATGCTACTAACTCTGCTACAGGTACTCTAATAGTTGGTGGTGGTGCTGGTATTGGTCTTGACCTATTTGTTGGTGATGATCTAACAGTTACAGACGACGCTTCTATTGGTGGAAACTTAGATGTTACAGGAACCCTCGATGTAACAGATGATTTCGCAATCAATACAGCGAAGTTTACTGTTGATGCTGGTACAGGTAATACAATCATCCAAGGAACTGTACAGGTAGATGGTAACGCAACCATTGGTAACGCATCAGGAGATCAGCATAGCGTTACTGGAACAGTAACCTTTAACCAAGCAATTACATCAACAGACATTACTGCTGATAACGTTAAGATCGGTGTTGATGCTGCTAATGAGATAAGCACAACTACAGGTAACTTAGTTCTTGACTCTGATGGTGGTACAGTTAATGTCACTGATGACCTAGACGTAGACAACAATCTAAATGTTGATGGAAACGCTAAAGTCGATGGTACTCTTACAGTTGATGGTAATGCCACTATCGGTAATGCTTCTGGTGACGCACACAGTGTTACTGGAACAGTTGCCTTTAACCAAGCCATTACCTCGACAGATATTACTGCTGATGATATTAGGATCGGCGTGGATGCTAGTAACGAAATTAGTACAGTTACTGGGAACCTTGTCTTAGACTCTGCTGGTGGTAAAGTACACATCACAGACAATGCTGAGGTAGATGGAACGTTCCAAGTAGATGGAAATGCTACTATTGGATCTTCTTCTAGTGATACACATAGTGTCACAGGTACGGTTCAGTTTAACCAAGCATTAACTACAACAGATATCACGGCTGATAACATTAAGATCGCTGTTGATGGTTCATCTGAAATTAGCACATCTGCTGGTGACTTCACTATAGACTCTGCAACTGGTGAGACTATAGTTGATGACAACCTCACTATAAATGGAACTCTTGACGTTGATGCATTAACAACGATTACTGATTCGTTAAACGTTAAGGCAGATAATAAGTTATTCACAGTACAAACTGGAGCTGGTGCTACTATCTTCAGTGTTGATACTGACAATGGTAATACTGACATCCAAGGAACTTTGGATGTTAATGGTGCAACAACCATTACCAACACACTTAATGTCACACAGGCAGTAGACCTAGACACTACACTGAATGTAGATGGTACTGCAACAATACAGGATGACCTGATTGTTAAGTCTGATGCCAAGTACTTTAAGGTGCAGACTGCTGCTGGTGCAGATAAGTTTACAATTGATACTGATAACGGAAATACCGTTACACAGGGAACTCTAGATGTAAATGGTGCAACGAATGTCACCAATACATTAGGAGTAACTGGACTCACATCTCTCACCAATAACACTAACCCAACATCACTATCTGGCAATGCTGCTTTGATGGTAACTGCTGGTGGTGTAACTGTTGATGAAGATGTATACGTTGGTTCTGATCTATTCTTAGGACCTAACGCTGCTACTACTATCACTCTAAACGGTGCTTCTGGTAATGCTAACTTTGGAGGAACTCTTGATGTAACTGGTGCCTCCACATTAACCACAGTCAATGCTTCCAGTGTAACCACAACTGCTGGTGTAACAGTCGGTGGTTCTATTATCGTTAACTCTACTAAGTTCACAGTTGCTGGTGCAACTGGTAACACAGTTATTGACGGTACTTTAGATGTTAATGAAGCAACAACAGTCACTGCTGACCTTAGCGTAACAGGTGCAGTTGACTTTGATACCACTCTGAATGTAGATGGCAACTCCACTTTCAGTGGAACTATTACACAGAACAGTACATCACTCTTTAAAGATGATGTTGTACTAAGAGGATCTACTAAGACATTAAAACTTCAGAATGGTTCTAGTACAACTAAGATTGAGTTGCAATCCACCTCAGGTAACATTACTGCTGCTGGATTAACCACAACTAATAGTCTTGACGTAACAACTAATACCACCATCGGTGGCACACTCGGTGTAACGGGACAGATCACTGGTAATGTAACTGGTGCTCTGACTGGTAATGCTGACACTGCAACCCTAGTTGGTGTTACAGATACTACCTCATCAAACTTAACTTACTATCCTACATTCGTTTCTTCGAATACAGGTAACACTGAGGTACGTACAGACTCTACTAACCTTACCTATAACCCATCTACTAACAGACTTACAGTTAGTAACTTCAGATCAACTACTGACTTTGAGGTTCAGGGTAACTTAACTATTACTGGTAACATTACATACGGTCAGTCACAGGTTGGTAGTATTGCTAACCATGACACTGATGATCTATCAGAAGGATCAACTAATCTTTACTTCACTAATGAGAGGGTTGATGATAGAGTCGATGCCCTTATCACAGGTGGTACAGGTATTACTGCGACTTATGATGACGCAGGTAACATCTTGACCTTGAGTACTACTCAGGCAGATATAAATACCGACAATGTTACTGAAGGTTCCACCAACCTATTCACAACTGCTGCAAGAACTAGAGGACACTTTACATATGGTACTGGTATTACTCACAGCAGTGGTACTCTTTCCGTTACTCAGTCTGATATTGATACCGACAATGTAACTGAAGGATCTACTAACCTCTTTACCACTGCTGCTAGGACTCGTGGACATTTAAGTGTCTCTGGAGATCTAGCATACAACGCATCTACTGGTGTATTCTCATACACAACTCCAACTACTATCGCATCTCTATCCAACCATGATACAGATGATGTAGCAGAAGGATCAAATCTATACTATACAGATGAGAGAGTTGATGACAGATTAAATGCTGTTATCGTTGCTGGTACTGGTGTTACTAAGGTCTATGACGACGCTGCAAACACTTATACATTATCTGTTACTCAAGTCGATATCAATTCTGATAACGTTACTGAAGGTAGCACTAACCTCTTTACTACTGCTGCTAGGACACGTACTCACTTCACCTACGGCACTGGTATTACTCATTCTTCTGGCACTCTTTCTGTAACACAGGGAGACATTGACACTGACAATGTAACAGAAGGAAGCACAAATCTGTTTACAACTGCTGCAAGAACTAGAGGACACTTTACATACGGCACAGGTATCACACACAGTGCTGGTACTCTTAGTGTTACTCAGGCAGACATCAATACTGATAACGTTACTGAAGGATCCACTAATGTATTCTTCACTAATGCCAGAGCAGATGCGAGAATCGCTGCTGCTGATACTGATGACCTATCTGAAGGATCATCTAATCTTTACTACACCGATGGTCGTGCTGATGCTCGTGTAGTTGCAGGTATCACTGGAAAACTTGATTCATCTGCTGTTAGTGCTTTTGGTTTGACATTGGTTGATGATGCAGATGCTGCTGCTGCCAGATCCACATTAGGATTAGGCACTGCTGCTGTTGCTGCTACAGGTGACTTCGCTACTGCTGCACAGGGTACAACTGCTGACAACGCACTCGCTGCGTCTGCTGTAAGTACATTCGGTGGCACTCTAATTGATGACGCAGACGCTGCTACTGCAAGGACAACCCTTGGACTAGGCACTGCTGCTACCACTGCAAGCACTGCATATGCTACTGCTGCACAAGGTACTCAGGCAGGAACCAATGACACTGACATTGACGCAATTTACACTGAATTAAATGCTATTGGTAATGACGCTGGTGTTACAACCGTTGCACATCTTAAGGCTGCACTCGCCGCTCTATCACGTTAATTAAATGGCATCCCCAAACTCTAAAGCTACTCTTAAAGAATACTGTCTCCGTAGACTCGGCAAACCAGTATTAGAAATTAATGTGTCAGACGATCAAGTTGATGACGCAATAGATTATGGTATTCAGAAGTTCCAACAGTTCCATTATGATGGTGCTGAAAGGGTATATTTAAAACATTTGTTTACTGCTGATGAGATCACAGCAGGTAAAGCATCATCTAATAGTACAGGTGTGGATGGTACTACAATATGGGGTGAGCAAACAAACTTCCTTTCTATACCAGATCATATACTATCAATAGAAGGTCTCTTTGCCTTTACGGATAAAGGTACTAGAAACATGTTTGATATTCGTTATCAAATGAGACTTAATGACTTGTATGACTTTACGTCTACACAGTTCTATCATTACTATATGATTCAGAGTCATCTACAAAGTATTGATTGGATACTTGAGGGTATGAAACCTGTTAGGTATACCACTGTTAATAATAGACTGCATATAGATTTTGACTGGACAGAGGATTCATTAGAAGATCAATATATTGTTATTAAAGCATGGAGGGCACTGCAGCCTGATACTTGGACAGAGATCTATAACCAGATGTGGTTAAAGGATTATGTCTCAGCAAAGATTAAGAAGCAGTGGGGTCAGAACATGACCAAATTCCAGAATGTACAAATGCCAGGTGGAGTCACTCTGAACGGAGAGATGATCTATAACGATGCTGTAGAAGAACTCAAAGTATTGGATGAGCAACTACGTACAGAATGGGAAACCCCTCCACTAGACATGATAGGATAATATGGCAACTAATACGTATTTTTCACAAGGAACTGTTGGTGAACAAGGTCTTACTCAAGATCTAGTTGACGAGCAGATTAAGATGTTTGGAAAGGATGTTTACTACATACCTAGAACATTAGTAAAGGAGGATGGAGTTTTTGGAGAAGACACACTATCCAAATTCGTCGGTGCCTTTCAGGTGGAAGTATATATTGAGGATGCTGGTGGTTTTAGGGGTGATGGCGATATTTTCTCTAAATTTGGAGTCAGAATTCAGGACCAAGTTACCTTTGTTATATCAAAACGTAGATTCACAGCAGCAGTAGATGATAATGCTACGTTAATAGTAGAAGGTAGACCAAATGAAGGTGATCTAATTCATCTTCCATTAGCTAATAAGACATTTGAGATACAATTCGTAGAGCATGAAGTACCATTCTATCCTTTGGGATCGACATATGTATGGGGACTTCGCTGTGAGTTGTTCGAATACAGCGACGAGGACATCGATACTGGTGTTGCTGCTGTAGATGCTATCGAAGCCAACTTTGCCAATGCTATTACTGTCAACCTAGTTGCAGGTGGTACTGGTACGTACACAGTTGGAGAGACTATCACTGGTGGTACCTCTAATGTGTCTGCTGAGGTTAAGTCCTTTGACGCTGGAAATAACCAATTACAGGTTTATAACCGTACAGGCATCTTTACCGTCCCTGAGACGCTCACAGGACAGTCTAGCGGTGCTGCATGGACTACTGCTACATACAATACCCTAAATAATGTTAATAGTGAATTTGATGCTAATGCTACGTTCGAAACGCAAGCAGATGGCATCTTAGACTTTACCCAAGGTAATCCCTTTGGTGAGTTTGGAAACAAAGGAAGTAGTATCTAATGTTAGGAACATATTCTTATCACGAAATTATTAAAAAGACAGTAGTCGGATTCGGCACACTGTTTAATAATATTGAGCTTCGTCGTACTTCAGGAGCTAAGACTGAGGTGATGAAAGTACCTCTTGCTTATGGTCCTAAGCAGAAGTTCCTTGCTAGGTTACGGCAATTAGGTGATCTTAGTACAAAGGATCAAGTACAGATCACACTACCAAGAATTTCATTTGAGATAGTTGGTATCTCATATGATGCAACCCGAAAGGTTTCTCCCACTCAGTACATAAGAAAGACTAGTGGTAGTACAACCAGTAAGGGTTTCATGCCAATACCATATAATGTATCTTTTGAGTTGGCAATCCTCGCTAAGAATCAGGATGATTCACTTCAGATTCTTGAGCAAATCCTCCCATTTTTCCAACCAAGTTTTAGTATAACAATGAACTTGGTACCTTCTCTGGGAGAGAAGAAGGACTACCCCATCACACTGACTAACGTAGCATACGATGATCAGTATGAAGGTGATTATGATACACGTAGGACTCTGATTTATACTTTACAGTTTGTTGCTAAGACATATCTGTATGGTCCTGTTCAGTCTACCGACGCTGTTATCAAGAAGGCAATCGTCGATTACTCTACGGAAGCAGTTGCTACTGCACCAAGAGAAGTCAGATACACTGCTACACCAGCATCACTTGTTGATAGAGATGCTAACGCTATCACAACTCTTTCTGCTGCAATGGATATCAATGATGGTATTATCTCCATCGCTGATGCTAATGCTGCTATCGTTGGAGATGAGATACAAATTGGTACCGAAGTGATGCATATCACTAGAGTAGTAGGAAGTACATGGCACGTTAATCGTGGATGGAACAACAGCACCATTGCTGGACATGCTATTAGTAGCAATATCCTCAAGATAGATGCTGATGATCATGCACTGGTTGAGGTTGGTGATGACTTCGGATTTAATGAACTATACGCTGAATTTACTGATGGCAAGTCAAGGAACCCAACGACAGGAGCAGACGAGTAAGTTTGATGGTATAGAGAAAGCTCTTGATGTAGAGACTTCTATTATACCCGAAGGGGGTTGTGCCCCTAGGAAAGAACAACTTACTAACATAACTGGTCCAACAGAACAACTCAAGAAAGATTATGATTACACTCGTGGTAATCTATACTCTCTCATTGAGAAGGGACAGGAAGCTGTCGATGGTATCCTAGAGCTAGCACAGGAATCAGATCAACCCAGAGCATATGAAGTTGCTGGACAGTTGATTAAACACGTAGGAGATGTAGCAGATAAACTTGCTGATCTGCATAAGAAAGTTAACGAGATAGAAAATCCCAAGGGAAGTAAGACTACAGAGGTTACAAACAACACTATGTTTGTTGGTAGCACTGCAGAACTCGCTAAGTTTCTAAAACAAAAGCAAGATAAATAACATATAGGTATAGGAAGCATTAGTAATGTCAGTATTAAACGTTTTAGATACGCAAACCGTAAGTGCATCGGGTACTGCGTATATCACAGTGAAAACGGGAGTAATTAGAGTATTAGCAACTGCTGCATCCAGCATCCAAGTTGGGGCAGGTCCTGCTATAACCCTCGCTGCTGGTGTTCCTGAATTAATTTCGGTAGGTAAACCGAAAACGGCAAAGATTGCTGCTGCAACCGATGCTAATCCTACAGTCCTTACTTTAGAAGGATACTCAAACGGTGGTCGTCACACGTTTACTGCTGAGGACACTATCACTACATCTAATGGTGGAGACACTGCATTCGTAGCGGCATTCGTTACTGCTGCAAGTGCTGGTAAGAAAGCTGCTTCCGTTACTGCCACTACTATTACTACTGACCTCGATGCTTCTGGTGCTTCTGCTGACTATGCTTTATCTGAAGCAGATGTAATTGCTGGCACTATTCCTTTGGTACAAAGAACTGCATTACTGACTGCAGGTTCTGGTTCAGGTGGTGTCGTTGTCGAACAAGTACAGATTGTTGGAGGTTAGTATGACTGACGTTAACGAAGCTAAGGTAGATACTGGTACTCCAGAAGAGAAAGAAAAGACAAGAAACGTACGTAAGTTTGGTGTCAGTCACAATGTGGCTGGTCATGGTAAACTAAGACGTGCACTCCACAGGTCAGACCGTGGACATAAGAAAATTAAAGGTGATAAGCCACAACTAGAACAAGAAGGAGTGATCGCTCTTGTTAAAAAAGGGAAGGCAAAACATGATGAAGCCGTTGAGAAAAAGAAAGTCAAGCAGAGGAAAGCCGTTCCTTATGCTGCTTTGGCACAGAGTTACAACCCCAAGGGTGAGACTATCTCTGAGGAAGAGTACGATAGAATTAAGGATCGTCGTCTTGAGCGAGGTGGAAGTGCTCCTGGCGGCGATGATCCGTCTCCTAGATCGTCATATAAATCCTCTAAGAAGTATGATCCGAAGGCGGCGAAGAAGGCTTCAGATCAGGCACTTAAGAATGTCAGGGCAGCAATTATTGCACAGCATGGTCCAGGTGCAATCGCACCATCCAGGAAAGAAGAATGGGAAGCAGCAGCGTTAGAAGTTGCTGTTGATTACTTCTATGAAGAAGGTATCAATGAAGAAGGATTAGACCTCATTATAGAAGAGGTTGGTCTAGAAGATTTTGTAGAGTATATACTTGATCCACCTCCAGAGTATTTGGAAGAGGAAAGGGCTGCTAGAAAGGCATCAGCGAGTGCTCCTTCATATGAGAAGGTAAAAGCAAAGGTAGATGCTGGTGACGCTGCTAGAAGAAAATCAGGCAAAGGTGAGTATGCTAAGACTGCTGCTGCCAAGAGGAACTATGGTGATGAAGACAATACCAATTACGATGAGAAGAAACCTGCTGCTAAAAAGAAAGCAGCACCTAAGGCAAAACCAAAAGCTAAGCCAAAGGTCGTTGAGATTAGAAAGAAAGTTGAGAAGTCAGTGCCTAAGGCAAAGAAAGAGCAACCTAAAAAGAAACCTGAGAAGAAAGGTCTTTATAGTAAACTCAAGGATACTGTCAAGAAAGGTGTTGACCGCCATAAGGAAGCTACTGGAAAACTCAAGAAGAGATATGTTGCTGCACGTGCCAAAGGTAAAGTTCCAGAGAAACGTGCCAAGGAGTTTGCCAAGGGTGTCAAGTCTGGCGTTAAGGCTACTGTCAAGTTCGCTAAGGACGTTAAAAAAGTAGTTAGTGAAGAGGAGCAACTAGATGAAGGTCTAGCATCTGCTTTAGTTAAGACAGCAGTAAGAGCAATTAGAGATAAAAATAAGAAGAAGTCCGAGAATACAGATGAGAAGAAGGATGTCAATGAAAAGATGACCTTCAGTAGATTCATCGAAGAGGGCAACAAAACTGTCAGACAATATCAAAAGTCCAAAACTCAAGTCACAGGGCACATCTCTGCAGACAGGGGTGATTCCGAAAAAAAGAACCGAGCCTCTAGAAAATCTCTAGAGAAGGATCTCAAGAAGCATGGGATCGGTCACTCAAAAGGTAAGGGCAAGTATAAGTATGACAGTGGTGAAACTGGCACAGAAGTTTCCTATCAGACTTCTAAATCGAGTAAAATGTCTAAACGTCGTTTTGGGAAAGTGATGCGTCGTCTAGGACGCAAGCACGGTCAAGAATCCGTGATAACAAAAGATAAGGACAAACCAGCACGTTTACATGACACCGAGGCTAAGAAGCCTGGGAAATCTATTAACATAGGCAAGTCCAAACCTGGTTCCCACCCTAAAGGGGAGGGAGAAACTTCTGGTACTAAAGTCAGAAGTGGTAAACTACCCAAAAAGACAAGCAAAGGAGCATATCATTATGGCTGAGCACAGGCTCGATAAAAATGGATACGGAGTTTGGTATTGTGTACATTGTGGACTTACTGCACCACAAGGACATTGGAAACCAAAGTCATGGATAGAGAAGCACGAAAAGAATTGTGCAATGAATCCAGTTAACGGATATAAAGCCCCTGCATAGATATGAAATCACTTAGAACATTTTTTAACGAAGAGCACAACTGTCCTCCTGGGAAAAAATATTGTCCTAAGTGTCAAATGTGTGTCGCAGAGACATGTGCTGAGAAAAAAATGAGGAAAGAAGAAAATAAGTAGTTATTGCAATTGATTTGCGTTCTCAATAAGGGGTTGTTTTTTCGCAATAGATGCTATATAGTATAGAGGTTCTGGAGAACTAAATGGCATCCTATCAAGTAACTGTAAAAGACGCAGCAGGAACAGAGACCACTTTCGAGTGTGCATCTGACGAATATATTTTAGACCGAGCAGAAGAAGAAGGTGCTGATGCTCCTTACTCTTGTCGTGCTGGAGCATGTAGTACATGTGCTGGTAAGATCGTCTCAGGTACAGTAAATCAAGAAGATCAATCCTTCTTAGATGAAGAACAAGTAGAAGCAGGATTCGTTCTAACTTGCGTTGCGTATCCAACCTCTGACTGTGTTATCGAACTCGGACAAGAGGAGAACTTATACTAGGTTTTGGCATAAATACCTATACAATTAGCGAGCCCTCGGCCTAAAAATCGTGTCTCATTATACAGTGTCCTATATGGACCAGACAAGGCATCACCAAGAGATCTGCGAGTACGCAGAGGATGCCTATTCAGCAAGAAATCAAGCATGTGCGGATGTTTCCTATCTAAAGGAGCATCCGCATTCTATTGATTGCATTCTTAAAGAAAATTCTCTATTCTCTGCAATATTATGAAACATGAAATCATGTGGTGGATGAGTCGTATCACAGTGATGCTTACTTCATTAGCACTATCTTTCACATTAGCAGCACAAGCTTATGCTGCTGATATCCAAATGGGTTCAGGTGGTAACCTGATCTTCGAACCAAATGAGGTCTCAATCTCAGTTGGTGATACTGTAACCTTCACTAATGGTGATCTACCTCCTCATAATATGCAGGTAGCAGATCATCCAGAACTATCACATGGTGATCTAGCATTCGTTGCTGGTGAGAGTTTCGATGTTACTTTCCCTGAGGCAGGTGACTACGAGATTCAGTGTGATCCCCATGCTGGGGCTGGAATGAAGGGAGTAATCCATGTGTCGTAGGTTTATCAAATAGAATGTTATAGATGTATTCCATTGCCCATTCTTTATTAAACCAACTCGACAGTGCTGCAATAGTCTTCTTATTCTTTCTTTGTTGATGAGAATAATGACATTGGTCATCCATCCTTAGCATGGACTGTACCCAATCGTCATCTTTTTTAGTAGACTTTACCCAGTTGCAGAAGATATCCAGGTAACCTGTTAGTATTTTAATATACTCCTCTACCTCATCTTCATCTCTGATTCTAACGAACTTAAAGCAAGGGGAAAATATTTCATCACCCCATAGTGGTAGGGGTCTCTTTTCTTTAAATCTGTATGAATTACTGACTGGTACTATCTTATCGTATATCGCTTCAGTTCCCCTTACAGGAGAGACATCAACAATAGCAGCAGTAATAACTGTTTTAGTAGCAACTATATCGCATCCGAAGATAGGAATATTATACTCAAAGTCTGGGAAGAATACACAGTGAAGTACATCTAGTCCTTTAACTTCAGAAGTCTCTACATGAATCTTTCTGAGACCTGTGGACTTCCACATCTCATTCTTTATCCATCCTGCCTCAAATTCTATTAGTTCGCAGTCACATTTTATAGGTTCTAAACCATCTAATGTCTCTGCTCTTTTAATAATCTCATTAGCAATTCGCTGTACTAACATAATGATAGTCTGGTCAATAATATGGATGGTTGTGATACTACTTATAGGAGTATCAGTTTCTCTTGTCTATATATTTAAGTACGACGATTGGTATCCCAATGGGCAAGATGACACCACCGTCACGGAAGAGTTGTTACAACTTCAGGGTGACTGAGATAGTAAAAGTAGTTGATGGAGATACCATTGACGTAGTGATAGATTTAGGATTCGATATCTATAAGCACGAACGTGTTCGTATAGCTGGTATCGACACACCTGAGAAGAGAACACGAGATCTAGAAGAAAAGGCACTAGGAATAGATGCTACTAACTGGATGAAATCTACCTTAGAGGACACAATCAATGGGGAGCATGAACTTACTATACGCACTGAACTCAAAGGTGGCATGGGTAAGTATGGCCGTTTACTTGGTTGGTTATATGTTGGTGATGCTGAGACATCACTTAATGAGCAGATGATCGATGAAGGGTATGCTTGGGAATATGATGGAGGTACTAAGAATAAAAACTTCGCAGAGTTACGTGAGATACGTAGGTCATTGGGTACATTAGTCGAAGAACCCGAAGAAGGAGATCCATTGCCTGAAGTAGGGCATGGCACAACAACATCAAGTATGGCAGGTTTATATGACTAAAATACCATTCGCAGTAGTCTCATTCTTAGCAGTCCAATTGGGCGGTGCTATATGGTGGGGTGCTCAAATAGATGCCAAGGTAAAACTTGTAGAAGAGAATAGGAGATACATCCAAGAGGTTGTAATCCCTTCTTATGAAATCAGTGACAACTGGAACAACCCACACTATAACAACTGGTTAAAAGCAGGTGGTTGGAAAGACTAAATGGCAGTTAAGGAAGACGTTTATCTAGGTAACCCGAACCTCAAGAAGGCTAACGTGGAAACCAACTTCACACCTAAACAGGTGCAGGAGTTTATAAAGTGCAGCCAAGATCCTGTATATTTTATCAAAACATATATTAGAATCGTTTCACTAGATAAAGGTCTTATACCATTTGATCTGTATGATTTCCAAGAGGATATGGTACAGAAGTTTCATGATGATAGATTTAATATAGCAAAGTTACCACGACAGTCTGGTAAGTCAACTGTTGTTACCTCGTATCTGTTGTGGTATGTGTTATTTAATGATAACGTTAACGTAGCAATCCTTGCTAACAAGGCAGCAACTGCTAGGGAGATGCTTGGGAGGTTACAACTTTCCTATGAAAACTTACCTAAGTGGATGCAACAAGGTATTGTAGGGTGGAACAAAGGAAGTTTGGAGTTAGAGAACGGATCTAAAATCCTCGCTGCTTCTACTTCTGCTAGTGCTGTTCGAGGTATGTCATTTAACGTTATATTCTTAGACGAATTTGCGTTCATTCCGAATCATATTGCTGATCAGTTCTTTAGTTCTGTTTATCCTACTATATCTTCTGGTAAATCTACTAAGGTTATAATCATATCTACCCCTCACGGGATGAATATGTTCTACAAACTCTGGCATGATGCTGAGAGAGGTAAGAACGAATACACTACAACAGAAGTTCATTGGTCTCAGGTTCCTGGCAGAGATGCTGTATGGAAAGAACAGACCATTGCCAACACGTCTGAAGAACAGTTCCGAGTTGAGTTCGAATGCGAATTCCTAGGATCTGTTGATACATTGATCTCAGCATCTAAACTGAGGACATTGACATATGAAGACCCACTCACTTCTAATAAAGGACTCGATGTTTATATACAACCAGAGCCTGATCATCAGTATACTATATGTGTTGACGTAGCAAGAGGTATAACTAAGGATTATTCTGCATTTGTAGTTGTAGATACTAGTACTATTCCATATGTGGTAGTAGCAAAGTATAGAAATAATACAGTTAAACCATTACTCTTCCCTAATATAATAGAGGAAGTTGCTAAAGCATACAATCATGCTTATACATTAATTGAGGTCAATGATATTGGTGGACAGGTTGCTGACATCTTACAGTTTGATCTTGAGTATGATAATCTTCTCATGTCTGCTATGAGAGGTAGAGCAGGTCAAGTTATAGGACAAGGATTCTCTGGTACTAAGGTGCAGTTGGGAGTTAAGATGTCTACTACAGTTAAGAAGACTGGATGTTCTAACCTTAAACAGTTGTTAGAAGATGATAAATTATTATTACATGACTATGACATTATATCAGAACTTACGACGTTCATTCAGAAGGGACAGGCATGGGAAGCAGAGGAAGGTTGTAATGATGACCTTGCTATGTGTCTCGTTATTTTCAGCTGGTTGGCTACTTCCGATTATTTTAAAGAGCTCCACGACTCTGATGTAAGAGCAAGGATGTACAAAGAACAGAGGGAAGGTATCGAACAAGATATGGCACCATTTGGATTTGTAGATGATGGTCTTGGAAATGAGACTGAGGTTATTGATGGTGAACTCTGGCAAACAGAGAATGATGGTGGTAAAATGGATGAATATGGAAACCGTTCTTATATGTGGGAATACTTATCATGACAAACAATCAGACTAATTCGTGGGGAATGGCAGCAGAATTATTAGAGGAGAGTAAGTCTCCTTTTTTACGTGGTATAAAAAAGACTACATTGGTAGACTACGTAAGAAAATATGCATATAAACATGGAGAGTTTACCTTATCCTCAGGGCAAACTACCCAACATTATGTTAATATGAAACCTATCATCCTGACAGGTACAGGATTGGGTCTAATATCTGAGATGATATTAGAATTAATTGATACTCATTGTGTGGCAGGACTAACCCTAGGTGCTGACCCTCTAGTCAGTGGTGTTGCTATGAAGGGTGGTATTGCTGGTTTAATTATACGTAAGGAACCTAAGGGTCATGGTACTCAGTCCCAGATAGAAGGACCATTACCACCATTAGGTACTAAGATAACAGTATTAGAAGATGTATCCACAACTGGAGAGTCTGCACTGAAAGCAGTAAAGGTGTTACGTGATAACGATTTTGTTGTAGATACTGTTGTTAGTGTAGTAGATAGAGAAGGTGGTGCAAAACAATTAATGGAAGATAATGGAATAACTCTTAAGAGTTTATGTTACTTGAGTGAATTTGTATGAAGGAAGCATTTCAGAATATAGGAGAACAATTAGAATTAGAACATCTTCTACTAGTTGATAGAAGGTGTAGAACTTGTGGTCAAACTAAGAACCTACTGGCAGATTTTTACATGACACATAAGGACAGAGGACCGTTTCCTTCTGCTTATGCATATGAGTGTAAAGTGTGCACAGTAAAGAGAGTTATACGGTCTAGAAATAGAGACACAGCAGCACCAGAACTGTACCCTGACTGGTAGTTCACGCTGGGCTTCCCCCGTGGAAAGTATGCTATCTATAAATAATCATAGCATCCCAGTAATTGACTTCAGGAGTATAACCAGATGGCATCCACGCAAGTTTCACCAGGTGTTGTTGTCCTAGAAAGGGACCTAACGAATACCATTAACGCAACCATAGATAACGTTGCTGCAATCGTAGGTGCTTTCGAGAAAGGACCAGTAGAAGAAGTAGTCACTGTCTCCAGTGAGCGAGAACTTCTAGACATCTTTGGCAAACCAAACGACTATAACTACGAGTATTGGTTCAGTGTAGCTCAGTTCCTCCTTTATGGTGGTTCTGTTAAGGTAGTTCGTGCAGATAACACTTCACTTAAGAACTCTATCGACGCTGTAACTTTTACAGATACAACTTTCAGTGCAACAGATACCACTCTTACGGTAACATCTGCCACTGATTTCGACGTTAATGATTATCTGAAGATCGATGCTGAGATTATAAAGGTTACTGCTATATCTGGTTTAGATATAACTGTTCTTCGTGGTCAACTGTCTACTGCTGCTGTATCACACAGTGCTTCCACTCAGATCACTTTGATCGAAGAAGCAGGTACACAGAGTACGATCAATGAGGGTGCTACCTTTAACGATTCAGACGTAACTCTGACTGTAACTTCTGCTGCATCACTTGGTGTACAGAACAACAGTTACATCATTGTTGACTCTGAAATTCTCCAAGTTACTAGTATCTCTACCAACGACCTCACAGTTACTCGTGGTGTTCTTGGTACAACTGCTGCTGCACATACTGACGGTACTACTGTTAAGTTGCTCACAGTTACTACTAACAAGACAACTATTAATGAGCAAACCTCATCAGGTTTGACTCCTCCATTGATTAAGAACCTTACTCAATACGAATCAAACGTTGAGACAGGTGCTAACCAGTGGAAATGGGCAGGACGTTCACCAGGAATTTACGGTAACTCCTTACGTGTTGTAATGACTGACGCAGGTCCTGATCAGGTTCTTAACCTTGCTGGTCCTACATCTGGTGCTGAGTGGGAATTCACTCCTGGACTTGATGTTAATGTCAGTGCTACTAACACATACTCACAAGTCTTTAACTATTCACTAGTCGTTACTTTAACCGCAGGTTCTAGTTTGATTGGTGAGTTCGAAGCAGATAACTTTATCACTGCAAACTCTGGTAACGTTACTGGACGTGTTGTTGCTTATGATAAGAACCTGCGTAAGATCGAATTAATTATTGATGACACCTCTGCTGATTACTTAGAAGTTGGTGACACAATTACAGAACTAGCAAACAATGCTGGATCTCCTGGATCTGCAACTGGTGACCAAGCAGAAGTCTCTAACATTGTACGTCGCTTAGAAGTTGCACACAATGAGGGTTCGACTGACTTTGTTGTTAACCAGTCTATTGCTGATGACAACGCTGCTTCAGTACAAATCACTTCAGTTGAGGAAGAGTACGTAACTCGTTACTACGGTCCTAACCAGAAGTGGGGAAGCGTTGCTGGTCGTCCTGGAACTTCCGACTATGCTAAACAGCGTGGTGGATACAATGACCTCATGCACGTACTTGTGCTTGATGGTGACGGTGGAATCACTGGTGTTCCTGGATCTGTTCTAGAAAAATTCCTTGATGTTTCTAAGGCAAGAGATGCTAAGTCTCCTCAAGGTGCTAACATCTATTATAAGGATGTTATCAAGCTCAACTCTAACTATCTCTTCTGGGGTTCACACGAAGCAGCAACTGTCTTCGATGTTAATGGATCCGCAACTGGAGACATAGGTGGAGAAGCAGCTAACAGAAAGTTTGACTTACTTAAGAATAACTATGCTATCTTAAGTTCGGATGACCCTGCAGGTGCTAACCCACAGGCAATTCCACTTCTTTATACTAAGAACTCTGCTACCCTGAAGTATAGCCTCAGAGGTGGTGTAGATGGTTACACCGTAGCAAGAGACAAGTTGTTTGACTCATACGATTTATTCAGTGACCCTGAAACAGAGGAAGTAGATTACATCCTCCAAGGTCCATCGATGAGCAACTTCACTGACAGTGTTGCAAAAGCACAGAAGATGCTAGACATCGCTGCTATCCGTAAGGATTGCATGGCATTTGTTTCACCTCCTCGTGACCGTGTTATCGGAGTCCCTTCGACAAATGAAATTGTTGATCGTGTCATTGAGTTCTTTAAAGTTCTATCCAGTACATCTTATGGTGTATTTGATAACAACTACAAGTATGTTTACGATAAGTACAGCGACAAGTATCGCTACCTCCCATGTAACCCTGATGTTGCTGGATTGACACTGAGTTGTGCTCTAAACCAAGAGCCTTGGTTCTCTCCTGCTGGATTTGCAAGAGGTCAGGTAAGAAATGCTATTAAATTAGCATATTCTCCACTTAAGGATCACAGAGACAGACTATATTCTGCTCGTGTGAACCCAATCGTAGCATTCCCTGGGCAAGGTAATGTACTCTTCGGAGATAAGACTTCCCTCGGACTCGCTAGTGCATTCGATAGAATCAACGTTCGTCGTTTGTTCCTAGTTATTGAGAAAGCAATTGCGACTGCTGCCAAGTCACAACTCTTCGAACTCAACGACGAGTTTACTCGTACTGGGTTTAAGAATATCGTAGATCCATATCTACGTGGTGTTCAGGCACGTCGTGGTGTTGTAGATTATCTTGTTGTTTGTGATAGCAGCAACAACCCGCCTGATGCAATTGATCGTGGTGAATTTTTCGCAGAGATATTTGTGAAGCCTACAAGGTCTATCAACTTCATAACTCTGCAGTTCACAGCTACTAGAACTGGTGCGTCGTTCGCCGAAATAGTTGGCTAATCTAATTCTATGATTCCCGTTTCACGTATTAATTAAGGAGTATTTTAAATGGCAGACATTAACCAATCGACCACTGTCCCTAAGGGTCAGGTGGATGGAAAGATTATAAGATCGTCAATTGATGATTTTAGAAGTCATATCCAAGAACTAGCCCGCCCCAATATTTTTGAGGTGGAGATTGAGTTCCCCACCCTTATAGAAGGTGCTACAGATTCCAGTCAGAACAACGTCAATGACGCTAAAGCCGCTGCTGCTGGAGAACCACAAATAGAGAACGCAAAAGCGAAGGAGATTTCTAGTTTCCTTGTTAAAGCAGCAAATTTACCTGCTTCTAACATAGGTGTTATCGAAGTTCCTTTCAGAGGTCGTGTTTTAAAAATTTCTGGAGACAGAACATACGAACCATGGCAGGTTACTGTACTCAATGATGAGGCATTCCGTCTACGTCGTAAGTTCGAAGCTTGGTCACGTGCAATCCAACAATTGCAGACTAACCTATCCAGTGCTAGTAACATCCTGTCCTATCAGTCAACTGCTAGAGTCCTACAGCAAAATCGTCAAGGTAAGTTTGCTGCTGGTTACAGATTCCAAGGAATTTGGCCATCAACAGTTTCCGCTATCGACCTTGCATGGGATACTAATGATACTCCTGAGGAGTACACAGTTGAGTTCCAAGTACAATACTGGGAGCCATGTGACGACACAGATACCCCAGGTGCTAAACCTGCTGGAGGCTAGTTTTAAAACTATCATAAATAAATGATAGGACAAAACTGAAACGGGAATAATGTCTCAATTATTTGGTTATTCATTAGACAGAAAAAAGAAGGGGAAGCTTAACGCCCCTTCTTTCGTGCGTAAAGAATCTGACGATGCAGCATCACCAATTGCTGCTGGTGGATACTTTGGGCAGTATGTCGAGATGGGTGACGCTGCTAATAAAGCAAGCGAGGCAGACTTAGTTGGTAGATATCGTGAAATGTCTCTGCACCCAGAGGCAGACTCTGCAATTAATGATGTAGTTAATGAAGCAATAGCAGGAGATCTCAACGATCATCCTGTAGATATAGACCTTCAGAACATGAAGGTATCTCAAACACTTAAGAATAGAATAAGAGAAGAGTTTGAGAACGTATTAATTCTTTTAGACTTCGATAAGAAGGCATATGATATCTTTCGTAGATGGTACATCGACGGAAGACTTTTTTATCATAAGATGATTAACGTTGACAATCCCTCTGAAGGTATTACAGAACTGAGGTATATTGATCCACGTAAGATCAAGAAGGTTATAGAATTTGATAAGCCGAAAGATCGGCAAGTGCAAATGGTTGACCCACAAGTGTCAACAATGATCCCTAAGTCGGTAGAATATTACATTTATTCACCAAAAGGACTAAAAGGGTATGAGAATAATGGAATAAGAATAGCACCTGATGCTGTCACATATGCTCACTCAGGGCAATTGGACATGCAGAGGAACTATGTTCTCTCTCATTTACACAAAGCGATCAAGGCACTCAATCAACTTAGGATGATCGAGGATAGTCTGGTAATCTATAGACTATCAAGAGCACCTGAACGTAGAATATTTTACATTGATGTAGGTAACTTACCTAAGCAGAAGGCGGAACAATACCTCCGTGAGGTCATGTCTCGCTATAGGAATAAGTTAGTATATAATGCTGACACTGGTGAGATTCGTGATGACAAGAAGTTCATGTCCATGTTGGAAGACTTCTGGTTACCACGTAGAGAAGGTGGTAGAGGTACTGAAATCACTACACTTCCAGGTGGTCAGAACTTAGGTGAGCTGGAGGATGTTAAGTATTTCCAGAAGAAACTATACCGTTCACTGAATGTACCTGAGTCCCGTTTGGAATCAGAGAGTTCATTTAACGTTGGTAGATCTGCGGAGATTACAAGAGACGAAGTTAAGTTCCAGAAGTTCGTTGTTAGACTTCGTAAGAAGTTTACTGATCTTTTTGATGATCTACTTAAGACTCAACTAGTACTTAAGGGTGTAGTTAGTTTAGAAGAGTGGGATGATCTGAAGGAGCACATCCAATATAATTTCATTGCTGACAACTACTTCTCTGAGATGAAAGAGAAGGAAGTAATGAATGAGAGGATGGCACTTCTCGCTCAAATGGATCCCTTTGTAGGTAAATACTTCAGTTTGGAGTACTTACGTCGCTATATACTTAAGCAGACTGATGCTGAATTCGGTGATATCGATGAACAAATGGCATCAGAAGTCGAAGCGGGAATGGCAATACCTCCCGTAGAGATGCAGAAATTAGAGTTAGCCCAGATGGAACTGGCGGCAACACCGCCCGAACCTGAACCAGTAGAAGAGGAGCCAACTATGGATCCTAAGGACTACAAAAAGGGAGATATCTAAATAGTATTATACGAATCTTAAATCATGCCATCAGAACCAGCACTTGACATCGTAAATTCCGTGTTTGCAGGTCAGAAAGACCTGTCAGATTACGTTGATTCTCGTATGAAAGAACTAGCCGTCGATAGTATAGAGACACTTAAGAAAGACATAGGTAATTCTATGTTCGCTCCTACTCCTGACGAGCCAGAAGCAGAATCTTCCACTGAGGAAGAACCTGAAACCGCCGTAGCAACTGCAGAACCAGAGGAAACATCAAATGAAACTGATAACAGAACAGATTCATGATACTAAAGTAATCACTGAAGGTAAAGGCTCTAAAAGGAGAACCTTCATTGAGGGTGTGTTCTTGCAGGGAGCTATAAAAAATCGTAATGGACGTATGTATCCACTGCAAACTCTTAATAAAGAGGTGCAGAAGTACAACGAAAATTACATTAAAAAAGGTCGTGCGATGGGAGAACTAGGACACCCTGATGGTCCTACTATCAATCTAGACCGTGTGTCGCACCTGATTACTTCTCTTAAGCAAGAGGGTAATAACTACGTAGGTAAGGCACGTATATTAGACACTCCTATGGGACGTGTCGCTAAAGAATTACTCGATGAAGGCATTAAGCTCGGCGTGTCTTCACGGGGTCTCGGTTCGATTAAAGAAGAGAACGGAGTAAAAGTAGTAATGGATGACTTCATTCTTGCTACTGCTGCTGACATTGTTGCTGATCCATCTGCACCTGATGCTTTCGTAAATGGAATCATGGAAGGTAAGGAATGGGTATGGAATAATGGAGGCATATCTGAACAACGTCTTGACTCAATTAAGTCAAGAATTAACGCAGCATCACGGACTCAAATTGCAGAAAGAAAGGTTTCCGCATTTAACGAGTTCTTGCAAAGTTTATAAGTTATAAATAATTAGAGCAAATCACCTGTTTATACGAGGAGACAACGAAATGTCTGAAGCTATTGAGAACCTGGATGAAAACCAAGTGACGGCGAATGCCAACGCTGGTGACAAAGCCCAGAAAAAACTAGAGAATGACGGTAGTCGTCTCGGCGGTGCACAAGATCTTGGTGGACCTACACCATTTAACAGTAAACCCACTGATGATTCCAACAAGTATAAGACTGGTGGTGGACCAACCGCAACACCCCCTAAGACAAAACCATCTGATGCATCTGCACAGAAGGCAGAGTTTTCTACTAAGGGTGATGTAAAGGCAGGTCATGAACCTGAAGGAGAGGTGATTGCTGAAACCGAAGCTCCAGAAGACAAAGATGTAGAAAAGATCGAAATCGATCTATCTGCTGACGTTGCTGCTCTAACAGAAGGAGAGGATCTCTCTGAAGAGTTTAAAGAGAAAGCAAAGACAATCTTCGAAGCAGCAGTTGTTTCCAAGATAAACGAAGAACTAGAGCGTATGCATACTGATTATGCTAAGGTTCTAGAAGAAGAAATCGAGACTGTTAAATCCGATCTTGCAGAGAAGGTTGACGAGACTCTTGCCTACCACGTATCGAAGTGGGTTAAGGACAATGAGATCGCAATTGAGCACGGAATTAAAACTGAAATGGCAGAGAGTGTCATGGCAGGTCTCAAACAAGTTTTTGTCGAGAATTTCATTGATCTTCCCGACGAGAAAGTTGACTTAGTTGATGAAATGACTGAGCAACTCGATACTATGGAGAAAAAACTCAACGAACAGATCGAAGAAAACGTTGGTCTCTCAAAAGAGGTCGGCGGCTATATTAAGAATGGGATTGTGAGCGAGCTGAGTGAGGGATTAAGTCTCTCTCAGAAAGAGAAACTGCAATCACTTGCAGAAGCTGTTGAGTTTGAGAATGAAGAGCAGTTTAGAGAGAAAGTTGCAACACTACGTGAGTCATACTTCTCTACCGCCCCAGCCACTAAAACTGTGACTGAGGATGTACAAGTAGAAGCACAGGCAAATGTAGGTTCAGCTATGGAAGGGTACGTAAGTGCTCTGTCTCGCTGGTCTAATAAGTGATAATAGTAAACCAAATTTCCTAAGAGAAAAACGCAATGTTTAATTCAGAATCATTGCAGGAAAAGTGGGAACCCATTCTAGAGCATTCCGAGATCGATGGGATCAAGGACAAGTATAGAAAGGCCGTTACCTCCGTCCTGTTAGAAAACCAAGAAAGATTCCTCAAGGAGGAGGCTGGCGTTCTTAACGAAGCTGCTCCTACCATGAGCGCAGGTACTGCTGGATTCAGTGGTTCCTCCACCGCTACAGGTCCTGTTGCTGGTTTCGACCCAGTTTTGATTAGTCTAATCCGACGCTCAATGCCTAAGCTTATTGCTTATGACATTGCTGGTGTTCAGCCTATGACTGGTCCTACTGGTTTGATCTTTGCAATGAGATCACGCTACGGTACAACACGTACAGGTACTTCCAACGAAGCATTCTTTAACGAAGCAGATACAGAGTTCTCAGCAGAGAACGCAGCAAGCGATCTAGGTCGTACTGCACAGTCTGGATCTAACCCAGGTCTGTTAAACGCTTCTGGAACCTACAATACTTCAGACGGCATGCCAACGGCAGAGGCTGAAGCATTAGGTGATGCTGCTGGAAACCAGTTCGCTGAAATGAACTTCAGCATTGAGAAGGTAACAGTGACCGCTAAGTCACGTGCCCTCAAAGCTGAGTACAGTTTAGAATTGGCTCAAGACCTTAAGGCAGTTCACGGACTAGACGCTGAGTCTGAACTCGCAAACATCCTCTCAACAGAGGTTCTTGCTGAGATCAACCGTGAAGTAGTTAGAACTGTTTACAAGATCGCACGTCCAGGCGCACAGAATAACACAGCAACTGCTGGTATATTCGACCTCGACGTTGACTCCAATGGTAGATGGTCAGTTGAGAAGTTTAAAGGTCTACTCTTTAACATCGAACGAGACATGAACGCAATCGGGCATGAAACTCGTCGTGGAAAGGGTAACATCTTGATCTGCTCTGCTGATGTTGCTTCTGCACTATCAATGGCTGGCGTTCTTGATTACACTCCTGCTCTTGCTGGTAACAGCAACTTGCTCCCAGATGACAACAGCAGCACACTTGCTGGAACTCTGAACGGACGCATCAAGGTCTATGTTGACCCTTACTCTGCTAACGTAAGTGATCGTCACTTCTACGTTGCTGGATACAAAGGTTCTTCTGCCTATGACGCTGGACTGTTTTACTGCCCATACGTTCCACTACAGATGGTTCGTGCCGTTGGTCAGGACACCTTCCAACCAAAAATTGGCTTTAAGACTCGTTATGGCATGGTTGCCAACCCATTCGCTGAGGGAACTGCTCAGGGAAGTGGTGCTCTTACTGCTAATGCAAACCGTTATTACAGACGTACTCTTGTTGACAACCTTATGTAAGGTTATGCTCATACAAGCATTTAAAGAGACCCCTGCGGGGGTCTTTTTTATGTGCTATACTATAAATACTAGGTATCATATAGGTACTGGCCATGAATGGCAGACTGGACAAGGTTACAATGACCCACAAGCTCATGCGACTCAAGAATGAGTTGGAAGACAAATGTCGTCGTAATGAAATGGGTGAGTGGGAATGCATAGGTGCAGACAGGTACCTAAATAAAACACTAGAGATCCTAGACGAGTACTATATGTAATGAGACATCATGACACCGATAGACAACGTTTACACCAAGAAGGAGGTAGACGCTCTCATTGACGCAGCTGTTGCCGAAGCACGTGCAATAGATGAAGCATCGATGGCAGAGCACAATTTTAAGGCGACTATTATTAGTATGATTCTTGGGTTCATCTGTCTAGCATTATTTGTAGATGGTTTATTAAGAATTTTAGGTATCATCCCACCCTTTATGGACTTGGATGTAAACGTAATAGACAATATTGTAGAAGAAGTTAGTCAAAGAGTAGAGAGTGATGTTATGCCTTTGGTTAAGCAGGGAGCTAAATATATACCAAGGATATGATTGATACTTCACCCGATTCTATTAGGACATTTGCCATAGTTGTATTGGGTGTAGTGTGGTTTTATCTCTTTAACCAGTGGTTAAGAGAACCAAAAGATGATGATTAATTTTCTATTTGTGGCATGCTCATTGTACCTATTAGTACAAGCTTTTAGGTTGATGTCTGGTGCATGGAATCTTAATACACCTGAGGTTGATCCCACTAAACCTGTAGTTACTAAGAAAACTATCACTAAACCTGTTCATCCAGAGATGGTTGATGTTAAACCAGGTGATGAGTTGATGGGTGTTACATTTGCTAAGATCCCACCACCCACTAGTGACCCATTACATGAGTCATTACGTAAAAGAATTACAGAACTAACCCCAGATCCATGGATTGATGAGGAAGATGATGATGACGGTGGAGCACCTGTACCAGCAAGGAGATAAATAATGTTAACTAAAGATGATCGATGTAGAATTAGCATCATAGCCTGTAAGGTTCGCCTTAACAGAGATGTTACTCTTAAAGATATGTTATGGGCAACAGAACTCTGTGAAGTGAGTGATCAAGCACAGGGTATATGGGATAGGACAGTTCTATGACCAGTAGTTACGAAGAAGGTGGACAAAAAGCGACTAGTTGGAATAGTCAGATAGAGAATAGGAATTTCCTGTCACCTATCGGATTTAGATTTGTCTTGGCAGATTTTCCAAAGATCGCTTACTTCTCACAGTCTGCAAATATTCCTGGTATTGGTGTTAATACTGTAGAACAACCCACTATGTTGGGTAGACCTATACCATGGGATTCACATGGTCTTAATTATGAACCATTTAATTTAAACTTCTTAGTTGATGAGAACCTAGAGAACTATCTTATACTACACAACTGGATCAGAGGTTTAGGTATAGGTGAAGACTTCATAGAACGATCAGAATTAGAAGCAACATCTCTAGAGTCAAGACCTCTATCAGGACATGGTAGGATAGTAAATCCACGTGCTGATGGATCTCTTGCTATACTAAACAGCAATTTCCAAACAAATTTCTGGGTAACATTTAAAGATATGTTCCCAGTATCCCTTAACGCATTGGAATTTAGTGCTACAATAGATGGTACAGAGTATGCTATGGCACAAGCATCATTTAGATACACCAGCTATAACATAACTGACACATACAATAAGCGACGTAAGCAATTAGAATGAATCTTGATGAAATTCGTGATATGTGGAGGGAGGACTGTAAGATTGACCAGAACGACC
>VTLG01016107.1_pt1 | contig 142956 bp, 183 predicted proteins | sample 4694571 | NCBI WGS metagenome assembly VTLG01 (sample SAMN12604809, study PRJNA352737) | marine metagenome | biome: ENVO:00000447; feature: ENVO:00000209|ENVO:00000569|ENVO:01000036; material: ENVO:00002151; isolation source: viral sequences binned using virsorter ... | reverse complement strand
AACCACACAAATGTTTATTTTGATGGTGTTTATCAGAGTAAAGATAACTACACATTAAGTGGAACAACAATTACATTCTCAACAGCACCGCCAACTGGTGTATTAGTTGAAGCAGTATCTAATCAAAATGTCGCAATTGGAACAGCCACAGCGATAGCATCTTCAGCATTAACAGGATTAACAGAAGTTACAGCAGCCGATGCAGATCATGTAATGATATATGATGCATCAGGTTCAGCTTTAAAGAAAGCTTTAGTATCAGATTTACTTCAAACAGGTGAAGAAATTGCTGATACTGTTGGAGCTATGGTGTCATCAAACACAGAAACAGGGATTACAGTAACATATCAAGACGGCGATAATACAATAGACTTTGCATTAGCAGCGGCACAGACAAGTATAACTTCACTACTAGCTACAGATATTAAGATTGGTGAAGATGACCAAACAAAAATAGATTTTGAAACTGCTGATGAAATTCATTTCTACGCAGCGAATGCTGAACAAGTATATATTGCAGACGGAGTATTCGGTCCGCAGACAGATGCTGATGTAGATTTAGGAACAAGTTCAGTAGAATTTAAAGACTTGTTCTTAGACGGAACAGCTCATATTGATACTTTAGATGTAGATGCAAACGCTACAATAGCTGGAACATTAGGAGTTACAGGTGATATTACAGGAACATTAGCTACAGCAGCTCAAACAAATATAACAAGCCTTGGAACATTAACAACACTTACTGTAGATGATATTACTATTAATGGTTCTACTATATCTGATAGTGGTGCTTTAGACATAACTAGTGGAGATGATTTAACTATAGATGTAGTTGGAGATATTCATTTAGATGCTGATGGTGGTGATGTAACATTTAAAGATGGCGGAACATTAATTGGCAAGTTTACAAATTCTTCTAGTGATTTTGTTATAACCGCAGGTGTTCAAGATAAAGATATTCTCTTTAAAGGAGATGATGGTGGGTCAGCTATTACTGCTATGGCTATTGATATGTCGGAAGGCGGTAAAGTTGGAATCGGAGAAACTACTCCATTAGGTAAACTTCATGTTAAAGAAGATGATGCTGGTAATATTTCAGTAAACTCTAATTTTGATCAAATAGTTATTGAAGATGATGCACATTCAGGAATGAGTATCTTTTCTGGAACTTCAAGTGATGGTGGTATATACTTTGGAGATTCTGGTGCAGGTAATAGAGGCCAGTTTAAATATAAACACGGAAGCGATATATTTGCATTCATAGCTGCTAATGGAAGTGATCACGCACTTGAGATAGCAGATGAAAAAGTAACAGCTGTTCATTCAGCTAATATTACAAAACAAAATTTAACATCTAGTAATAACGAAGTTGCGTGGGATGCTAAGGCTAAAGCAAATGCATATTATGCAACAACACAAAATACAACTTTTCAAGACCCATCTAATGCCGTGCACGGAGCAATCATATCAGTAGAGATAGCACAAGGTGGAACACCTTATACGGTTTCATGGGATACAGGTGCTAATGGTTATGAATTCGCAGCAAGTACAGCTCCAACTATGACGGCGACAGCAAACAAAACAGACATATACACTTTCAGATATAATGGAAGTCATTGGCAAGAGATTGGTAGAGTCCAGAATTTGGCTCAAACTTAATAGGTGAATAGATAATGGAAACATTGCAAAGAATGGCAAATAGAGGTAGTATATCTACCGGATTTAATATAGATAACTCTTTAAAAGTTGAACTAGGAACGGGAGAGGTCTTATACAGAGATCCAACATCAGGTAATAGAACAACCTTTACCATTAGTTTTTGGTTTAAAAGATCACAATTAGATAATTTTGGAGCTGATCCATATTTTATGGGTCAAGGTTCTAATGCTCGTTTTCACTTTGCTGGAGATACACTTCGTTGGATGTGGGATGGAAACTCAACAGAATTAGAAGCTTCAGGAAGATTAAGAGATGTTGCATCGTGGTATCATATAGTACTAGCTGTAGATACAACTCAAGGAACAAATACTAACAGAGTAAAGGCTTATGTAAATGGTGTAGATTATCCATTTAATAATAGTGATTGGCCAAGTCAAAATGATGAAAGCCAATGGGGACATGATCAGCGTCAATTTATCAATGTTAAATACGCAAATAACAATACAGGAGATACTTCTTACCTAAATGCAGGATACTATGCTGATTTTTGTTGGATAGATGGACAACAATTAGCAGCTACATCATTTGGAGAATTTGATGAAGATAGTGGAATTTGGAAACCTATAGATATAAGTGGTTTGACTTTTGGGAGTCAAGGATATTGGTTAAAGTTTGATGATTCAAGTGATTTAGGTGCTGATTCAAGTGGTAATAGTAATGACTTTACTACAGTTAATTTAGATGCCAATAATCAAGCTGTAGATACACCTACTAATAACTTTTGTACTCTTAGTCCTTTATGGAGATTCAATTCAGGTGGAAGTAGCACTATTACTGAAGGTATGACGATATCAACACCCCATTCTAGTTCTTGGTGTGGAGCTAAATCTACTATGGGTCTATCTGCAGGTAAATGGTATTGGGAATGGAAATCATCAGGTCAAGGAGACTATATGGGTGTTCAAACAGACGGAGAAGATAATATTTATAGTGGTAACCCACAGAATAATCAAATGGGAGCTTTTTTTGTCCATGACGGAGAATTTAAAATTTATGATGCCGATTCAACGAGTGGTAGAAATGATGTTGATATTAATTACCCAACATTTAATTCAGCTCATATTTTTGGGTGTGCATTAGATATGGATAATAACAGAATATCTTTTTATCAAGACGGAACTATAATTCCAGACAGTGCTGGTGGAAGAGCAAATGCTCCTGGAAACTATGATTTAGATGGATTAGCTAATAAAACAGTTTTCCCAACTGCATCTAATTATTCATACAATTTCCAATGGAACTTTGGTGGTTATACAAAATTTTCAATATCAAGTGCTCAGTCAGATGCAAACGGATATGGAAATTTTGAACATGCTCCACCAAGTGGTTATTATGCTATATGCACAAAGAATTTAGCGGAATACGGAGGATAAGATGGCAGCATATACAGGTATAGACGATCCTTCATTACATTTTCAAATAATGTTATATGCAGGAAGTCAAGGAGGTTCTGATCCTGCTGATGGTTCTACAGAAAGTTATACTTTTACTGATCACGGTGATGGTGTAGCATTGAAACCAGATTGGATGTGGTTTAAAGGTAGAAACTATGCTAATGATTGGACTGCTTGGGATTCAACAAGAGGATTTGGAAGTAACGGAAGTGAAAATAATGGGGCATCAGCACCATCAGTAACTGGAAATGAAGCTACTGCAATATGGGGAGGTGGTGCAGTATATGGTTATGTTAAGTCTTTTAATACCGATGGATTTACAGGAGAATCTGGTTCTGTAGGTGCTGCAAGTAGAGCTCCTTGGGGATATGCTTCACAATGTATGGCACTTGGTTGGAAAGCTAATGGTGGAACAACATCAAGTAATTCAGATGGTTCTATAACTTCTACAGTGCAAGCGAATACTGATGCTGGATTTAGTATTGTTCAATACACAGGAACAGGCAGTGCTGCAACAGTAGGACACGGATTAGGAGTTAAACCTGATGTTTTAATATGTAGGAATACAACTACATCTATGGATTGGGCTGTATATCACACAGGTTTATCAGATAATGGGTATGAATTGGCGTTAAATACCACCGCCGCGCAACATGATGTTGGCAATGACTACTGGAATGAAACTGATCCAACAACTAGTGTTTTTTCAGTAGGGGATGGATCTTTTACTAATCAAAATAATAATGAAATAATTTGTTATGCCTTTGCATCAAAACAAGGCTTTAGTAAATTTGGAACTTATTATGGAAATGGACAACATGACGGAACCTTTGTTTATACAGGATTTAAACCGCGTGCAGTATTGATTAAACAGAGAGATGATGTTGAGCCTTGGATTTTATATGATACAAAAAGAGATACCTATAATCCAACAACCTTAAAAATATCTCCAGATACTCACCATACAGAAAACACTGCACCTGGAATAGGAGATGGTGATTATAATTTTATTGATATTCTTTCAAATGGATTTAAATGTAGGCACAATAGTAATGCGGCCAATGGGTCTGGTGATGAAATAGTATATTTCGCATGGGCCGAAGAGCCTTTAGTATCATCAGGTGGAGTACCCTGCACAGCAAGATAAATAGGAGAAAATTATGTGGGCAAAAGTAGAATCAGGTAGTGTAACAGAAATTTATACACGACCAAAACCATTAAAAATAGGAGATGTTCAACACCCTAAAAATATATTTGAACTTTGGTCTGAAGCTGAATTAAAAGCTATAGGAATCTATATTGTTGAAATAGACAATACAAATTTAAAAGACAAAGAGTATTATAATAATACTAATCAAAGATTTAACTTCGCTAGTGATAAAGTTACTGCAAGTTATGGAAGTGCAACAGCTAAAAACTTAGCGGATTATAGTGAAACTGTAGGAGAGAACACTACAAACTTTAGTGGATTAAAAACAATTCATAAGAATAATATTAATTCAGATGCAGCTGCTCTATTAGAGAAACACGATTGGATGTCAATAAGAGAAGCAGAAGGCGGAACAGACATGCCAAGTAATATTAAAACTTGGAGAGCAGCAATTAGAACAAAAGCTAATGCAATGTGTACTCAAATAGATAACGCAGCGAATGTTGACGCGTTAGCAGCTTTATATGTTTATAATTCAGATGATCCACCTACAAGACCTATAGGTGAATTCCCAGACGAACCAAGTTAAGAACATAAATACTTATATGGAATTTGATACACAATACATATGGAACATAATCTTAACATTAGTTATAGGTCCATTAGCTTGGTGGATTAGAAGTTCACATGATGAAATACGCCGACAAGACATACTATTAAACAAAACTAGAGAAGAAATAGCAAGAGACTATGTTTCTAAACGCGAATTGGCCGAGGATATGAGTAGAATACTTGACGCGATTGAAAAACTCAACGATAAATTAGACAGAATTCAAGAAGCAGCCGTAAAAGAATATAGACTCTAGTTTTCTATTTTATATAAATAGTAATAACGAGGAAATAATTTATGGCTACACCTACAACAAAAGCAACACTATTATCATACTGTAAACGCCAATTAGGTTATCCAGTCGTGGAAATCAATGTAGATGATGATCAGGCTGATGATGTAATGGACGATTCATTACAGTATTTTTCTGAATATCACTATGACGGCTCGATAAGATGTTATTTAAAACATCAAATTACAGAAGCTGAAATCACAAACCAAAGAAGTAATTCTAATGTCACTTCATCAACAAGTGGTGGATCAGATAATGGTGCAACAACATGGAATGAACAGAATAATTATATAGAATTACCTGAATCTATAATGTCAGTCGTTAAAGTATTTACAATGTCTGATAATACAACAAACAATATGTTTGATTTAAGATATCAATTACGATTAAATGACTTATATGATTTAACATCTACATCTATTTTGTATTATGAAATGGTACAACAACATTTAGGTATGTTAGATGATATATTAGTAGGTTCTCCATTTATGAGACACAGTAAACATGGTAATAGACTGTATATTGATATGGATTGGGAAAATAACATTAATAAAAACGAATATATTCTTATAGAGTGTATAAGAAAACAAGACCCAACTACATTTACAGATATTTACAATGATGTTTGGCTAAAGAAATATGCAACAGCCAAACTTAAATTACAATGGGGACAGAATTTAATTAAATTTGATGGTATTCAAATGCCAGGTGGTGTAACTCTTAATGGACGACAATTAGTTGATGATGCAAGAGAAGAAATACAAAGATTAGAAGAAGAAGTAAGATTGGGTTACGAATTACCGGTATTAGATATAATAGGATAACATAATGGCAATAACAAAACCAACTAGAAGTATGTTGAGTACAGGAGTATCAGACTCTAGTGATTCAACATTCTTAACGGCAGACAGTTCAGAGAATGCTACATTTGCTGGTAATTTAACAGTAACAGGAAATTTAACAGTATCGGGAACACAAACAGTTGTTTCATCAACAGTAGAAACACATGCCGATCCATTAATCGAATTAAACACAGGAGCAGGTTCTAATGCTAATGACTTAGGATTTGTTTTTGAGAGAGGCTCAACAGGAGACAATGCTTGTCTAATATGGGACGAATCAGCAGATAGTTTCTTAGTAGGAACAACTACAGCGACAGGAACTTCAACAGGAAATATGACAGTTACAGCTGGAGATTTTACAGCTGGTAAAATTACTGTAGATAATGTAACAATAAATGGAACAACAATAGGACATACTTCTGATACAGATTTATTGACTCTTGCTGACGGTGGATTAACAGTCGCAGGAACTATTACAGGAGTTACTTCTCTTACAGTAGATGATATGACCCTAAATGGTTCTACTATATCAGATAGTGGAGACTTTACTATAGACAGTGGTGGAGATATTGTTCTTGACGCTGATGGTGGTGATTGGAATTTTAAAGATGGTGGCACATTAATCGGAAGTCTTGAAAATGAGTCAAATAATTTTGTAATAACATCTCATGTTGACGATGCTGACTTTATTATAAAAGGACAAGATAGCACTTCAGAAATAACTGCTCTTACTCTTGATATGTCAGCGGCAGGGGCGGCTACTTTTAATTCAGGAGTAACATTAGGTGGAAATCTCACTATGTCATCGCATACTATATATGCAGACTCTGTATATGCAACTGAAAGAGTAGGGCATATGGATGATGCAAGTACTTATATAGATTTTGATGTTGACACAATGGTGTTTTCTACAGCTAGTGAAGCCATGAGAATAGACTCATCAAATAATGTTGGAATTGGTTGTACTGCCGGTTCAAGACTTGAAGTACGAGGAGCAGCTAATGGAACATCACTAGCAGAGTTCTCAGGAACAGATGGTCGTGGATTAAAAATATTTACTCAAAAAAGTAATTATCCAACAGATAGTGGACAAAACGATGCTGTCGTTGTTTATAATGCACAAGATACTGAAAACGCAGGATATCCAGGTCATGTATTTCAATATGGTGGAAATGAAGTTCTTAGACTACAACAAATTGAAAGTTCAGGAGCAACAGGTTCTGTAGGTATTAATAACAATGCACCAGCTTATACATTAGATGTAACTACAACTGGTGAATCAAATGCTATGAGAATTTATCAAGCTACTGACGCAAAAGATTTATCTTGTGTTTTTCAAAATGCAGGTACAGGTTCAGGTGATGATTGTTTACTATCATTTACTACTGCAGTGGGTGCTGGTGATCCATATTTAAGATGGAATATAGCTGGAACTGATTCTTGGGCTATGGGTATTAATAATTCTGAAAATGATGAGTTTCAATTAACAAATCAAAGTACATTAGGAGCTACAAGATATTGGACATTGTTTGGAGGAAATCTTCATTTTTCACCTGACGATTCAGACTGTCTAATATACTTAGGTTCGACAGGAGGAGACTTTGGTGGTAATAGTAGTCATGGTATAAGATGTTCTGGTAATAACTTTATGTTTAACTCTGGTAATAGTAACTTTATATTTGAAATACAAGGTACTCAAGAAGGTTATATAAATACAGACGGATTTAATAATGGTTCTGATAGAAGTTTAAAAGAAAATATAGAAAACATTCAATATGGTTTATCAACAGTACATCAATTAATACCAAGAAAATTTGATTGGAAAGTAGCACCAGATGCAGATAAAAATTCAATAGGATTCATAGCACAAGAAGTAGAAGAATTTATACCAGAAATAGTAAGTGAATCAGCAGCCGATAACGATAATGTTGAATCAATTAAAGGTTTAAATTATGGTGCACTAACGGCTGTATTAGTTAAAGCAATACAAGAATTAGATCAAGAAGTAACTAACAAAGACCAAAGAATAGCAGATTTAGAACAAAGAATTCATACAATAGAACAGAGGTTAGTGTAAGATGGCTTATACAAAAGTAACAGGAGCATTAGTAGGGTCGTTAAGTGATTTAGACTTAACTAATGTCGGAGATATTCAATTAGACTCTATCTCAGGTGATGGAGACACAAATACTGCAATCACATTTAGTGGTTCAGATGTAATCACATTAACAACAGGTGGTGAAACACAATTAACATTTAACAACGGATCTATATTACCAACTACTAATAATGATGTTGATTTAGGTTCAGATGCTTTAGAATTTAAAAATGCTTGGTTTGATGGTACTGTAGAAACAGATAATTTAACAATCGGCGGTGCTCAAGGAAGTGATGGAGAAGTTCTAACTTCAACAGGAAGTGGAGTAGGTTGGGAAGCAGTAAGTGCAGGAATAACACATAAATCAGGTGGAACAAGTTTTACAAGTTCATTAATAGTAGGACATTCTACTACAGGAACATTAAGTGGAGATGCTGTTGGAAATACTGCTCTAGGTATTAATGCTATGCAAGCTATTACTTCTGCAGATGGTGTAACTGCTCTAGGTAAAGATGCAGGTAAAGCAATAACATCTGGTGGTAATAATACTATAGTAGGTTATCAATGTGCTGAAGCATTAAATACGGGCACAGATAACACTGCCGTTGGTTATTATGCTTTAGGACTCTGTACTAATGGTGTTCAGAACACTGCAGTTGGTCGAGGAGCTTTAGATGCAACAGGAGCGGGAACAGACGGCTCTTATAATGTTGCTGTTGGTAACGATGCTTTAGGTGCAAACACAGAAGGACAGTTTAATGTTGCAGTGGGGAGAAGAGCTCTATACACAAACACCACAGCAGATGAAAATACTGCCGTTGGTTATCTAGCTCTATACGAAAATCAAACAGGAGCAAATAATACAGCGGTTGGTAATGGTGCATTACAACTTAATACAGCTTCATCTAATACAGCTGTTGGAGATAGAGCAGGAACAACTTGGACAGGTAATGGTAGTAATGTAGCTATTGGGAAAGATGCTGCTGAAACATCAGGAACAACTTGTACTAATGGTGTATGGATTGGAGCAGGTTGTGGAACTACTGAAGCTATAGATGGTAATAAAGCAGGACAAGTAGTTATAGGTTCTTTAGCCCAAATTGGAAACCATGAAAATATTGTAGCAATAGGAAAGTCTTGTCCGGGTCAAGGAACTAACACAGTTACTTTTGGTAAAAGTGCAAGTTCCAAAGTAACTATAAATTGGGATTCTGGTACAGCTTGGACATATCCTTCAGACGAAAGAATGAAAGAAAATATAGCAGATATGCCAACATCAGCAGGTCTATCCTTTATTAATACTTTAAAACCAAGAACTTTTACTTGGAGAAAGGTAGAAGATTATGATGAGTCGCTTACAAATTTAGGTGGAACAATGAAAATATCTGGTGATAAGTTTAAAAAATCAGAAGGCACACAATATGGTTTCGTTGCTCAAGAAGTTAAAACAGCTATGGAAGCTGCAAGTATTACACCAGACCCTGATGGTGGTGGTTATGGTTTTTGGACTCAATCAGAAGTAGGAACACAACAAGGTGTATCAAAAGAAGATTTAATACCTTCATTAGTGAAGGCAATACAAGAACTATCAGCGAAAGTTGATGCGTTAGAGGGATAATATGACAACACAAGCAAGAGAATTAGCTAAGATAGTATCAAATGCAGGAGATTTAAGTTTTTCAGATGATATAACTTTAGCTTCTGATGCATCTGTATTAAATTTCGGAGCTGATTCAGATGTTACATTAACTCATGTAGCCGACACAGGATTACTATTAAACTCATCAAGACAATTACAATTCGGAGATTCAGGAACATTTATCAGACAAGAAGCTGATGGTGTATTAGATTTAACTTCTGATACAGAAATAGAATTAAACGCAACGACACTAGACATCAACGCTAATGTTGATATTTCAGGAACACTTACAGTAGCAGGAGCCTTAGACTTTGGAGATTTAGATATTTCTAATGTAGGTTCTTTAGCTCTAGACACAATTACAAATGACGGAACAGATATAACACTTGACTCAAGTGGAGACATTATTCTTGACGCTGGTGATAACCAAGTTTTCTTTAAAGATTCTGGAACAACAGTTGGCACTGTTTCTATGACTAGTGGAGATTTAAAATTTATATCAAATGTAAGTGATCAAGATATGATTTTTGCAGGAACAGATGGTGGTTCAGAAATTACGGCTCTAACCTTTGATATGTCAGCAGCAGGTGCAGCTACTTTTAATAGCACAATAACTTCTGGTTCTCATGTTATAATTCCTGCAACTTCAAGATTATATCTTGACGGTAGTGGTAATACTTTCATAGAAGAAACATCAGCAGATACAGTAACAATTACTACAAACAATAGTGAAAGACTAAGAATAGATAGCTCAGGTAATGTTGGAATCGGAGTTACTAGTGTTCAAAAACCCTTGCATGTTTATAGTTCAGATAATCAACCATTAAGAGTTGAATCATCAGATGCGTATTCAGGAATAGAACTAAAAGATAATGGTAGTGCTACTTACCCACCTTTAATTGCAGCTCTATCAGATGATTTTATTTTTTATGGTGGGCATGGAAGTACTAGACCTGAAATTTTTCGTGCAACTACTGGTGGAGATGTTGGAATCGGACAAACACCAGTAGCAAACTCAAGACTAACTGTTAAAACTCAAGGAAACGGAACTTATCCAATAAGAGTAGTCAACTCTGCAGATACAGATATGTTATTTGGAGTTTATGAAAGTAGCACAGGTGACGGAAATAACGGAATGGTCTATATAAATGATGGAGCAGGTAATACAGATGTAAAACTTAGCACTAATGGTGATTCTTGGTTTAATGGTGGAGATATTGGTATAGGAACTTCCAGTCCTGGATATTTAATACATGCTGTAAAGGCTGCTACAGAAACATCTATGGCTATTCAATCAAATATAGGTGGAACAGGTTCAGCAAATGGTGGAAGATTAAGACTACAGTTAGGTGCTCAAAATAACTCAGGTTCAGGACAAGCCGATACACAAGCAGGTGATACTCTTGGAGAAGTCTTAATGGAAGGACAAGGAACAGACTATTCTTATCAAGGTGGTAGTGTTAGATGTGTTGTTACAACAGGTGATGGAAGTGCAACTAGAGCAGAACAAGAAACAGCTTTACTTTTTGGAACTATCAAAGTGGGTGCAACTTCTCAAGTAGAAAAAATGCGTCTTACTGGAACAGGTGATTTATGTCTTGGTGGAACAAATGCTGAGCATACAAGTGCTGATATAGGAACAAGTATGCATATTCTTTCAGAAGAATCGGGAACTGATGTAAGTTTACATCTTCACCCAGATACAGGTGAATGGTCTCTTTATGCCTACAATGGGTACATGGCTATACTAGACCATGCAGCTAATGCAGAAAGAATGAGGTGGTATGGTGATGGAAAAGTTCGTTTCGGTAATAGTTCACAGTCTGATCCAAGTGCAGCAGTTCATGTCATGGGCGGTAATTTTGCTGTTACTGGGTCTCTTACAAAGGGTTCAGGTTCTTTTAGAATAGACCACCCATTAGAATCTAAGAAAGATACTCACGATTTAGTTCATTCATTTACAGAGGCTCCACAAGCAGACTTAATTTACAGAGGAAGAGCAACTCTTTCTAGTGGTTCAGCTTCAGTTAATATAGATACTGCATCAGGAATGACAGACGGAACATTTGTATTATTATGTGGAGATGTTCAATGTTTTACTAGTAATGAAACAGATTGGAAAGCAGTAAAAGGAAATGTATCAGGAAATATATTATCAATAAGTTGTGAAGATTCATCAAGCACTGCATCAGTTTCATGGTTAGTTATTGGAGAAAGAAAAGATAAACACATGATAGATACTGAATGGACAGACTCACAAGGCAAAGTAATTGTAGAACCACTTAAAACGGAAGGTTGGGAAGAATAATAAATTTAGAGGGATAATATGACAACACAAGCAAGAGAGTTAGCAGGTTTAATAGACAACAGTGGTAATGTTACTGCTGGTGGTAATTTAACTGTATCTGGAACAACAACAACTGTTTCATCAACAGTAGAAACACATGCTGACCCTTTAATAGAACTTAACACAGGTGCTGGTTCAAATGCAAACGATTTAGGATTTGTATTTGAAAGAGGGTCAACAGGAGACAATGCCTGTATAATATGGGACGAATCAAACGACGCATTCGCAGTAGGAACAACTACAGCAACAGGTACATCAACAGGTAATATGTCATATACTGTTGGAGACTTCTTAGCAGGTAAAGTTACAGTTGACAATGTTATCATTAACGGAACAACAATAGGACATACAGACGATACAGATTTAATAACTTTAGCTGACGGAGCATTAACAGTTGCAGGAACACTAGCACCTTCAGGTGTACTCACAGCTAACGCAGGAGTTGTAGTTGATAATATCACAATAGACGGAACAGAAATAGATTTAAGTTCAGGAGACTTGACTTTAGATGTAGCTGGCGATATAATACTTGATGCAGACGGTGCAGATGTAAAATTTTCAGATGGTGGAACTCATATAGGAACATTCACAAACAGTTCAAGTGATTTTGTTATCACATCAGCTGTTCAAGATAAAGATATTGTTTTTAAAGGAGATGATAATGGTTCAGCCATTACAGCTCTAACTCTTGATATGTCAGATGCCGGTGCAGCCACTTTTAACAATAAAATTGTTGCTACTGAATTAGACATCTCTGGTAATGTAGATATTGATGGTATTTTAGAAACAGATAATCTAACAGTTGGTGGAGCTCAAGGTTCAGACGGACAAGTTCTAACTTCAACAGGAAGTGGAGTAGCTTGGGAAGATGCAAGTGGTGGTTCAATTACAGGAGTAGCTAATGGTGCTGATAATCGTATAGCAACATTTTCAAGTTCTACTGCATTGAATGGAGAAGCCAATTTAACTTTTGATGGTTCTACTTTGGCAGCTAGTGGTGCACCATTTACAATATCTAATACTAATAATGGTAATAATATAGACATTAAAACCACTTCAAGTAATAGTTTAGTTCATGCTGTAAAAATACATTCAGGTGGAGTATTTGAAGCCAAACAAGGAGCTGTATTTAACGAAGATAGTAATGATGTAGATTTCAGAGTTGAATCAAATGGTAACGCTAACAGATTCTTTATTGATGCAGGTTCTAATAGTGGAGAAGGAGCTGTAATCGTTGGACATAATGCTAGTTTAGGACAACATAGAGTGTTTCAAATATCTGGTAATTCACCAGACACATCTGGTATGGAAATGTTTAAATATACTAATGATACAAGTGGACCAACTATATCCATGTCAAAATCTAGAGGTGGTGCAATAGGTACAGCAGCTGCAATTAATGATAATGATGTTGTCGGCACAATTAATTGGTTTGCCGATGACGGGACTGATACAGGTAATTATGTAGCAACAATACATGCTGAAATAGATGGAACACCTGGAACAGATGATACACCTGGTGCTCTAGTATTGAAAACAACAGCTGACGGAGCAAACTCTCCAACAGAAAGAATGCGTATTAGTAGCGCTGGAAATGTTGGTATAGGAACTGCGGCTCCAGATAGTATTTCACAGTTAGAGCTTTCTCAAAGTGGTTCTAATTCAAACTATGGAACACACTTAAAGGTAACTAATGGTGGTAGCCACCCAGCTGGTATAAGACTTCATTCAGGTCATGGTAACTGGACAATGTATAACTCAAAAACTGTTGCTGATGCTTTAGAATTTGCTGATGATTCTGCAGATGTTGTCAGAGTGGTTTTTAAAAACGATGGAAAGGTTGGTATCAATGAATCTTCTCCAGACGCTATGATTACTGCTAAATCTCAAACAGCGGGAGTATGGGCAGGTAAACTTGAAAATACTGCAGCAGGTGGTGCTGGGTTATTAATTAATTGTGCTGGAAGCACGGGAAGTGAAAACTTAATAGATGTTAGAAATGGTGATTATACTGCTTTTAAAATTAGAGGTGATAATGGATTGACACGATTCAATTGCGATCATAATGGAGACGGACCACCAGGTGATTGGATGTTTACTAATGATGATTCAAATGATGGTGGAACAGCAAATGTATCTTTCTTAGTTCAGAGTGGTTCATCTACAGTACAAATATTACCATGGGTAGCATATGGAGTTCGTTTAGGAACAAGAACAGCTGGTTGGGACTCAACAGGTTCACAAAACCTTTACTTAACAACTAATGACACTGCACGAATAACAGTAGTTCATTCAACAGGAGTAGCATCAGGTGATTTTAATGATACCTGTGATGAAAGACTTAAAAAAGATATAGTTAGTATTGGAAATACAACATCTAAACTTAAACAATTAAGACCAGTTACTTTCAAATGGAAAGAGAATGATAGAGAAGCAGAAGGATTTATAGCTCAAGAAATAGAAGCCGTTTTCCCAGAATTAATAGAAACTCAAACTGGAATGGATGCAGACGATTTAGTAGGAACAGGAGATGAAGGAAAAATAGCAGATGTTAAATCTGTAAATACAAACGGTCTTTTAGCAAGAGCAATTAAAACAATACAAGAACTAGAAGCAAGAATAACAGTATTAGAAGGTTAATATGGCAACAAATGTACACTTTAGTCAACAAGTACAAACAGAACAAAATCTTGTAGAAGATTTAGTTGTTGAGTCCTTACGCATGTATGGACATAATTGTTATTATTTACCAAGAAAGATAGTAAACGAAGATACAATTCTTGGAGATGCAGCCAATTCTAGTTTTGAAGATGCATATGAAGTTGAGATGTATATTGAGAATGTTGAGGGATTTGAAGGTGAAGGAGATTTATATTCTAAATTTGGAGTAGAAATTAGAGACTCTGCTACTTTTGTTCTATCAAGAAGAAGTTGGGAAAGATTTGTTTCATTAGATGCTAACCTTGCAACAGGGTTAAGACCTAATGAAGGAGATTTAATATACTTCCCATTATCAAAAAGTTTATTCGAAATAAAATTCGTAGAACACGAAAATCCATTTTATCAATTAGGTAAGTTATTTGTCTTTAAGATGACTTGCGACTTATTTGAATATTCAGGTGAGAAATTTGATACAGAGGTTTCAGCTCTTGATACTGATTTAGAATTAGCACAAGGTCAAGCAATAGAGTTTACATTAACTGATAACAGTGCTATGAGAGCATTTACTGTTGGTGAAACTGTTTCTCAATTATTAACATCATCAATAATTGCTACAGGAGTTGTTTCAGCTTGGAGTGAAGATTCAAATAAATTAACAATATCTTCAATTAAAACAACAGACACAGGTGATCCAGCTACATATACTAGTTTTATGACAACTGATGTAACTGAAGGAGTTATAGAAATGGAAGCTAGTTCAGAAGGAGATAAAATAATATTACAAGGAACAGGACAAGAGGGTTACTTTATTGATTTTGAATCAGGAACTAGTGGAATAGAATTCCCTTCAACAATAACAGACGGAACTACAGGAACAGATAATATAGCACAAGAAACAGTAGGAGATGCATTCTTATTAGAATCAGGAACAGCTTCAGATACAACTGAATTTGATACTCTTATTCTTGAAGATAGTTTAATATCAAGAAGAAGTATTGTTTCAATAGCTGCTGAACAAACATTACCAACTGATCCAGGTGCATTTAATGTTGAAATAGAAACAGATGCTGACGGAATTATAGATTTTTCAGAAGGTAATCCATTTGGAGAGGCTACATAATGTTTGGAGAACATTTTTATCACGAAACAATTAAACGAGCTGTATCAGTCTTTGGTACATTGTTTAATAATATAAGTGTAAAAAGAGCAGATGGGACTGCATTGAAAGTTCCATTAGCCTATGGACCTAGACAAAAGTGGATTACTAGATTACAACAAGTAGATACAACTACAACAAGAACAGCTATATCACTTCCTAGAATGGGATTTGAATTAACTTCAATAGAATATGATTCAACGAGAAAATTAACTAAGAGAACTCAATTAAAGAAATCTTTAGCTAGTAATCCAAATAATATGCAGTATCAATATTCTCCAGCTCCTTATAATTTAGGATTTAGTTTAAGTGTATTAGTTAAAAATACTGATGATGGTTTACAGATTATTGAACAGATAATGCCTTACTTTACACCTGATTATACAGTTACAATTAATACAATACCAGATATGGGTGATAAAAGAGATGTTCCTATAACATTAACAAGTGTTACTCAAACTGATGAATACGAAGGTGATTTCACAACAAGACAAGTATTAAGATATGACTTAGAGTTTATTATGAAAAATTACATATATGGACCTGTTCGAGATTCAGATATTATCAGAACAGTTAAAGCTAGAACATATATTGAAAAAGGTTCAGGTGAGATATCAAGTACAGATACAGCAGGTAAAGTAGTCGAGCAAATAGTTATGCCAAACCCTAGTGATGCTGATCCTGATTCAACAACATTCACATACAACGAAACTACAGACTACTTTGAACAACCTACAGTTACTTATTCAGACGATAAATCTAGCGATCCTAAATAAGTATAAATACTTATTATGACCAGTAAAGTTGATGAAAAATTAGATGAACTTCTTGATATACAGGGAGAAATAGTTGAAGTTGAGAAAAATCTTCCTATTTTATCTAAAAGTATGCATTCTAAACAAGAAGAACAAAATTCAGACTACAAGTATAGTCGGGAAGTGTTTTACGGTCTTGTAGAACGCGGACAGGACGCAATAGAGGGCATTCTAGATATAGCTAGAGAGTCAGAACACCCAAGAGTATATGAAGTAGCTGGTCAATTAATTAAAACAGTAGGTGAAACAACAGAAAAACTAATAGATTTACAAGCAAAAGTAAAAGAATTAGACAAAGACGATTCAATACCTGATAAAGTCCAAAACAATCTTTTTGTTGGCTCATCAACAGAACTACAAAGACTATTAAAACAAAATGCACAAAAATGAAGGATATCTTGGTAATATCAATGTCAAAAGAGCTGGCGTTGAATCGGAGTGGTCAGAAGAACAGATTCTAGAATATAAAAAATGTATGGAAAGTCCTGTACATTTTATAGAGAATTATGTTAAAATAATATCACTTGATGAAGGTTTAGTTCCATTTAAACTTTATGAATATCAAGAGAATCTTATAGACCATTTTGATGAAAACAGATTTAGTGTTATTCTAGCATGTAGGCAATCAGGTAAATCAATTACAGCATGTGCATTCTTACTTTGGTATCTCTTATTCCAACCAGAACAAACAATAGCTATATTAGCTAACAAAGGTGCTACAGCAAGAGAAATGTTGGCTAGAATAACTACAATGTTAGAACATATACCTTTCTTTTTACAACCCGGCACAAAAGTATTGAATAGAGGTTCAATAGAATTCGAAAATGATAGTAGAATCATAGCATCTGCAACAGGAGCTAACTCAATTCGTGGTATGTCAGTAAACTTACTATATCTTGATGAGTTTGCATTTGTAGAAAACGCAGAACAGTTTTATACATCTACATATCCTGTTATTACATCAGGTGGAAAATCTAAAGTTATTATAACATCTACAGCTAATGGTATAGGTAATATGTATCATAAATTATATGAAGGAGCTGTTCAAGAACTAAACGAATACAAACATTATAAAGTTAATTGGTGGGATGTTCCAGGTAGAGATGACGATTGGAAAAAAATGACCATTGCTAATACTTCTGAATTACAATTTGAACAAGAATTCGGTAATTCATTCTTAGGAACAGGTAATACTCTTATCAATGCAAATACATTACTTGGATTACAACAACACGACCCTGTATGGACTAAACAAAATGTATATCTATATGAAGAGCCTAAAAAAAGTAATACTTATGTAATGACTGTAGATACAGCTAAAGGACGAGGACAAGATTACTCAACATTCAGTATATTTGATATATCTGATAATCATTTTAGACAAGTTGGTATATATAGAGATAATATGATATCTCCATTACTATTTCCAGATATTATTCATAAATTCGCTAAAATGTATAACGATGCATTAGTTATTATAGAGAATAATGATCAAGGACAAATAGTATGTAATCAATTATACTATGATATAGAATATGATAATGTATTTGTTACATCTTCTGTTAAATCATCAGGAATAGGTGTAACAATGACTAAAAAGACAAAACAAATAGGTTGTTCTACATTAAAAGAGTTAATGGAAGAAAACAAATTATCAGTAATAGACAAATTTACAATTAATGAACTAGTTACATTTGTATCAAAAGGTTCATCTTGGGAAGCAGATGGTGGAAACCATGACGATTTAGTAATGAATCTAGTGTTATTTTCATGGTTTATAACAACACCATTCTTTCAAAGTTTAACAGATTTAGAACTCAAAAAGATGTTATATGATGAACAACAACAAATGATTGAAGATGAACTAACTCCAGCTGGTATGTTTAATGCAAATTCAGATGAACCTGAAATTTATGTTGAAGGTGGAGATGTATGGACCGTTGTTGAGGGTTCTAAAGTTTATTAATTTATAAATACTAGTTAATGATAGAATAATCTATCAGACTTTAAAATTTATTTTTATTTCGAAATAAAAATGTTAAATAGGAGATAAAATTATGGCATTTCAAGTTTCGCCAGGAGTACTGGTTCAAGAAATAGATGCTACTAATGTTATACCTGCGGTTTCAAGTTCAACAGGAGCATATTGTGGACACTTTGGTTGGGGACCAACCGAAGAAGTTCGTACTGTTACTTCTGGAAAAGGACTTGTTGACTTGTTTGGAGAACCAGATACTACGGATATAATGGCTGAGCACTTTTACCCAGCTGCTATGTTCTTAGACTATGGTATTGATTTAAAAGTAGTTCGTGTAGCAACAACCAATATGAAAAATGCAACAACAACTTCTGGACAAAGTTTATTAATTAAAAACTTGTCACATTATAGAGCAAATTATAATGACGGTTCAGCAAGTGTTGGAGAATATGGTGCTAGATACGCAGGAGCTTTAGGCAACAGCTTAAAGATTAACTCTTGTGGTGGATCAGCAGCTTATTCAGCAACAGGTGTTACGACAACTAACGGAACTTCAGCTAAAGGTGGAACTTCAATCGAAGTTACATTGGGTGAAAAATTCGTTATTGGAGATATTATTACAGCTATTGGTTCTGATGTTGTCAGATATAAAATATCAGCAATTACTTATGATTCAGGTTCAACAGGCGCCGCAACAGTTACTATTGCACAAGAAGATGACTCAACTCAAGGATTAGACGCTGCTGTAGCCAGTGGTGCTTCTCTTAATAGAGAGTGGGAATTCGCTAGACAATTCAATGGTGCACCCGGAACTTCTAGTTACGCAAGTACTAGAGCAACAGCAGGTGTTACTGATGAATTGCATATCGTAGTCATTGATGAAGATGGCGACATCTCAGGAACTGTAGGACAAATTCTAGAAAAATATGAAGGTGTTTCTAAAGCTTCCGATGCTAAAGACGATTTTGGTGCAACTAACTACTATGTAGATATTATTGAGAATACCAGTGATTACATTTACTGGTTGGATCATAGTGGTACTTGGAGTTCAGCTGGTTCAGCTGCTGCAGGTACAACTTTCGGTACTGGAACACTACCTGAATTCCGTTCATTTACGAATGGAGCTGATGGTAGGCAACCAACTACTGGTCAAAGAATAACTGCATGGGATACATATTTTGGTAGTGCTGATAATCAAGACATAAGCTTGATGATTTCAGGAAGCCCCCAAGCCGATGACGGTTCGGGTAGTGCAGTTGTAACGAGAGCCGAAGCAACTTCATATTACAATCAATTAATGAATATCGCTGAAGATAGAAAAGATTGCGTCGTATTCTTTTCGCCAATTAGGTCTGATGTTGTAGATACAGGAACAGCAGCAGCAACTAATGTTAAGGCAACAGGTGATACTCTTAACAGTTCATCATATGCTATCATGGATAGCTCATGGTTGTACATTTACGACAGGTATAATGACAGATATTGTTATGTACCAGCAAATGGCGCAGTAGCGGGAATATGTGCCAGAACCGATTATTCACATGACAGTTGGTATTCACCAGCTGGATTAAATCGTGGTCAGATTTTCGGTGTAACTAAATTGGCTTATAATCCAACGAAAGCAGATAGAGATACTCTCTATAGGTCTAGAATTAATCCAATAGTTACTTTCCCAGGACAAGGTACAATGTTGTTTGGTGATAAAACATTAATGTCGTCTGATTCAAGTGCGTTCAGTCGAATCAATGTTCGTAGGTTGTTCATAACTTTAGAGAAAGCAATTTCAGCAGCAGCTAAATCACAACTCTTTGAATTCAATGATGCATTCACTAGAGCTAACTTTAGAGCAGCTGTAGAACCTTTCTTGAGACAAGTTCAAGGTCGTAGAGGAATTTATGACTTTAAAGTTATTTGTGACGAATCAAATAACGATGCAGGCGTTGTTGATGCACAACAATTCGTAGCTAGTATCTTTGTGAAACCAGCTAGAAGTATCAATTACATTACTTTAACCTTTGTCGCTAGCAGATCAGGAGTAGATTTCAATGAAGTTTACGGAGCACCTGGTTTAGCCGCTAGTGAATCAGCATAAATACTATAGGAGGAATTAAAAATGGCAAATATAAATTCATTTAAAGCAAATCTTATAGGTGCTGGACCAAGAGCTAATCGTTTTAAGATTTTTATACCTAATTTACCAGGTGGACAAGAATTCTTAGTAAAAGGCGCAAGTTTACCAGGTCAGACAATCGCTGAGACTCCTATCCTTTATCAGGGTATGACAATCAAATTGGCTGGAGATAGAACTTTTGCAAATTGGGAAACTACTATCTATAATGATAATACTTTTTCAGTTAGAAGTGCTATTGAAAACTGGATGCAAGACATTGTTCCATTAGCTTCTAGTAACGGTACTGTCGGATATGAATACATGGCCGACAGAGCAACTGTATCACAATTGGATAGAGCCGATAACATTATAGCCACTTATGAATTTTTCAATATGTGGCCATCAGTATTAGGTGACATAGGCTTAGATAGCTCTGGAGCCGATGCTGTTGAAGAATTTACTTGTACTTGGACCTATTCACACTTTGAAAGAAGTAAATAACTTCTTTTAGAGGGAGTATAAATATATAATATGGACTTATTTGGATACGAGATTAAACGGAAGAAGGACGAAACGAAAGCACAAAGTTTCGTCCCACCTTCTAATGATGGCTCAGTCATTGAGATTGGGACTGAACAGGGAATGGGTGGCTTTGCAGCTACCGGAGGAGTCATTGGTCAGTATGTTGACATGGAAGGCGGAATTAAGAATGAAGCCGACCTAGTAGCAAGATACCGAACAATGGCACTTGTTCCTGAATGTGACAGTGCTATTGAGGATATTGTAAATGAATCATTAGCATCTAATGACTTAGACGCTCCTGTGTCTATTAACTTAGATAGAGTTAATAAGATACCAGAAGCTACTAAGAAGAAAGTTAGAGTTGAATTCGAAGAAATACTTACATTATTAGGATTCCGGGATTTATCCCATGACATATACAGAAAATGGTATGTTGATGGAAGGCTGTATTATCATAAAATGGTTGATAAGAACAGTCCTAAAAAAGGAATACAAGGTCTGCGCCCCATTGACCCACAAAAGATCAGAAAGATTAGAGAGGTCAAAAAAGAAAAAGACGAGAAAACAGGCGTTGAATTAGTTGAAAATGTTTTAGAATATTACATTTACAACGATCAAGGGTTCGATAAGTCAGGTAATAATACTGGCCAGACTGTTCGAATTCACAATGATGCTGTAACTCATGTAACTTCCGGGTTACTTGATTATAATAAGACAGTAGTAGTTGGTTATTTACATAAGGCATTAAAACCTGTAAACCAACTAAGAATGTTAGAAGATGCTCTAGTTATCTATAGGATATCAAGAGCACCTGAAAGAAGAATCTTCTACATTGATGTAGGTAACTTACCTAAAGCGAGAGCTGAACAGTATTTGAAAGAAGTTCAGACTAATTATCGTAATAAGTTAGTGTATAACGCTGACACAGGTGAAGTTAAAGATGACAGAAAGCATATGAATATGCTGGAAGATTTCTGGTTACCTAGACGAGAAGGTGGAAGAGGAACAGAGATTAGTACTCTACCAGGTGGACAAAATCTTGGTGAAATTGAAGATATAATGTATTTTCAAAAGAAATTGTATAGAGCATTAAATGTTCCAATTTCTAGATTAGAAACCGAAACTGCGTTTGCTATAGGTAGAGCAACTGAAATTTCTAGAGATGAAGTTAAGTTTTCACGATTTGTTGATAGACTTAGACTAAAATTCTCTAGATTATTTGATGATATTTTAAGAACTCAACTGTTATTAAAGAATATTATAACAGAAGATGATTGGAAGGCTATGAAAGAGTATGTATCATACGATTTCCAAAAAGACAGTCATTTTGTTGAGTTAAAAGAAGCGGAGATATTGAGAGAAAGAATCAATACTCTAGAACAAATGGATCAATTTGTAGGTAAATATTATTCAGAAGCTTGGATTAGAAAGAATGTTCTAAGACAATCTGAACAGGATATATCTGATATTGACAATGAGATTAAATCTCAAGGTGCAGTTGGATTAGGACCTGATGATGATATGCCGGATCCAGAAGAATGGTAAAAAAGGAATAAATTATGACTGATAATAAAAAGACAAGAGAGTTTGTTGATCAAGTAGCAAGTGGTGATAATATCGCTGCAGGTGAAACATTTGGTAATCTAATGAAAGATAAACAGCTTGATGCTATTGATTTGAAAAGAGTTGAAACACAACTTGATTGGTTAACTCAAGAAAAACAAGCAGAGGAATAAAATGGACTACTCAAAGAGCTGGACAAAACCAGGACAAAACTTTTTTAATGAAGGTACAAACTCTTTGGCAGATATTAATAGAGATATTGAAGGTAACGGTGGAACACTTGGTGGTTTTAGTGTAAACTTTAAGAATGCTAATGATGAAAAGAAAGCTTTAAAAACTATTACAGCTTTTGCTAAAAAGAATCGTATTAGTGATTATGGAACTTACATCTATACAGGAATGGGTTCTGCTAAAGGAAAAACACAAGTGTATATTAAAAACAATAAAGTTGATGTATCAGATTTATTTAGAGAAGTTGGTGTTAGAGGAGAAGTTGTAGGTAAAACGGTAGCAGGAATGAAACACAGAGGAAGTTTTAAATGAGTTGGACAAAACCAGGACAAGGCTTTTTTAAAGAAGGATTTAAATTATCAAAATTTAAGTTCAAGATGAATAGTAATCGTGAACAAGAAGGACAAGGGCAAGCTAAAGATGTAGTAATTGCGTGGGAACCTAGTGATCGTGAATCTATACAGATTTCAGCACCTGAACCATTATCATCAGCTCATAAACAAGTAATAAAAGATGTCACTAATCATTTTGCGGGTCAAAGAAAAATAAAAGTCAATGGTACAGTTGTTGACCCAGGTAGAAGGGATAAAAACTATACAGATTATAGACCAGGTTGGGGTAGAAGTTGGACCCCTACAGTAGATAATACACCAGTTAAGTAAGACAATGCAAACATTTAAAGAACTTAGAACTCAATTAGACGAAATTAATTTCAAGACCGATGCTAAGAAATTAGAATTATCTAGGACTAAGATTAAGAATACAGAAGTATTTTATCATAGTGAAAAGAAAGGATCTAAAAAAGTTAGAGTTTGGGTAAAACCAAAGTCAGCTAGAGAACCAGAAGAATTAGGTGTCTTTAAAGATATGAATACTGCAAAGAAATCTGCAGAACAGTTTGTTAAACTTATGGGTGAAGATATATCTGAAGGACTTGATGTTCGTAAAAGAATTATCGAACAAACACAAATTGATGATATGCTTAAGGAAGTGAATTTCTTAGGTGAAAAAAGAGATTTTCCACAAGTACAAATTGATCAAATAGCACAACTAACTGATAAAAATGACCATAATGGTTCAGTTAGAATGTTAGCACAAATGCTTGGAAGAAAACCAGAAGCTAAAATAATGGACCATATAAAAGGTATTCATAAAGTTGAAGGCAGTATGTCTCCAAGTTTAATTGCATATAGAACAGAGATTATGAAAAGACTATTAAAACTAGCAGATAGAATGTTTAACAACGCCAAAGAAATAGACAAGGCATTTTAAAAAGGAAGAACAATGAAACTAATATCAGAACAATGGTGTGATAATATAAATTACCTAATCGAACAAGACCCTAAAACAGGTAAAGATAATGTATATATTGAAGGTATTATGTTACAAACCGAAGTAAAAAACAAGAACGGACGCATATATCCAAAAGAGATAATGCAGAAAGAAGTTAAAAGATATACAAAAGAGTATATCAACGAAAAAAGAGCCTATGGAGAACTAGGGCATCCAGAAGGACCAACTATTAATTTAGAAAGAACATCTCATTTAATACAATCATTAAAAGAGGACGGCAATAATTTTGTCGGTAAAGCAAAAGTTTTATCTACTCCTATGGGAGAAATTGTCAAGAACTTACTAGCCGATGGTGCTAGACTTGGTGTTTCAAGTAGGGGTATGGGTTCACTTAAAGCATCATCTCAAAAAGGTGGTGTTCAACTAGTGCAATCTGATTTTCAGTTAGCAACAGCTGCTGATATCGTAGCAGATCCTTCTGCTCCTGACGCGTTCGTAAACGGCGTAATGGAAGGAGTTGAATGGATTTGGGATAATGGTGTTATAAAAGCACAGAAAATTGAAGAATATAAACATTCAATTAGACGAGCTAAGACACATAAACTTCAAGAAGTCAAATTAAGAGCTTTTTCTGACTTTCTTGAAAACTTATAATATATAAATAAGTATAGAATAAAATTAATATTAATTTATATTTTTAATGGAGAGTATTCTAATGTCAAGCTTAGAACACACAATAGAAGAAGTTATAGCAGAAGGCGTATCTAGCGATAAAAAGGAAATTCAACACGAAGTTCCTGGTAAAGGCGGAGCCGCTCCTGCAGCTAAATCTAAAACCGACCCTGATGCTGAAAAACACGCTTCAGATGCTGCGGCTAAAGCTGGTGATGCAACGAAAGAAGCACCCAAAACTAACCCAGCACCTAAAGGTGAAAAAGGCGAAGAGGTCAGCGACGGTGAAACAAAAGTAGATAAGACATCTATACCTAATCAAGAGGAAGTGGAAGATGATTCTGAAACTCCACAATTAGATGAAATGTCAAAATCTGAATTGTTAAAACAAGCCGTAGCGTCCATGAAAGAAATGGACCTTAAAGCACTTAGAGCAGCGCATGCTGGTTTGAGTGAAGCGGACGAAGATGACGGCGACGAAGAAAAATCAGAGTCACTAAGTCGAAATGCACTTATTAGAGGTGTAGTAGAAGCTCTTAAAGATAAATCAGTTAAAGAAGTCCAAGATTTTATTTCAGCTATGTCAGAAGAAGATGAAGTTCAAGAAGATGCATCTGATGATGATAGAGATGAAGATAAAGGCGAAGGCGAAAAAATTCAGAAGAAAACTACTCCTGTAGAGTCTAAAGAAGATCAGAAAGAAATGGAAGATGAAGATGAGGACGAAGAAGAGGAAGAAGAAGAATCTGTCAAGAAAGAAGATGTTGATGTCGATATGACTGATGACATTAATGCTCTTGTCGCTGACGAAGATTTATCCGAAGAATTCAAAACTAAAGCTAAGACTATTTTCGAAGCAGCAGTTGCAAGCAAACTAAAAGAAAAAGTTTCTGAAATTGAAACTCAATATGAAGAAACTACTAAAGAAGCAATCGAAGAAATCAAAGAAGATTTGACAGAAAAGGTTGATTCTTATCTTAACTATGTTGCAGAAAGCTGGGTTTCAGAAAATGAACTAGCGATTGAGAGAGGTTTAAAAACCGAACTCACAGAAGATTTCATCAATGGTTTGAAAAAACTATTTGAAGAACATTATGTGGAAGTTCCAGAGGACAAGTTTGATGTAGTTGAAGAACTAGCAAACAGACTTGACGAACAGGAAGATAAATTGAATAGTGAAGTTGCAGAAAACATCAAACTATCTCAAGATGTCGAGGAACTGAAGCGTGAAAAAATTATCAGCGAAGCTTCAGAAGAACTAGCTGATAGTGAAAAAGAGAAGCTAAAAGAATTAACCGAAGATGTTGATTTCGAAAATGAAGAAAATTTCGTAGAGAAAGTTTCTACATTGAAGGAAGCATATTTCAAAGGTGAAAAGCTTGAAGCAGTCTCTGATGAAAGTAATGTGGCTTCTAGTGATGCCGATTTCTCAGGTGATCAACCTGTGAGAGATGGTATGACTAATTATACTGCCGCACTAAGTAAATTTGCTAAGTTAGATAACTAATTTAGTGTTTTAAACGGGGAATAAACAAAATGTTTATGTCAGAAAACCTTCAAGAAAAATGGCAGCCTGTATTGGAGCATCCTGATCTTCCAAAGATCGAAGATAGCTACAAAAGAGCAGTTACTTCCGTAATTCTTGAAAACCAAGAACGCGCAATAAGCGAAGAAAGAGGTGCTTTAAACGAAGCATTTGGTGACGGTCAAGGTACTGTTGCTGGTGATCCAGGTGGATTCTCAGCGACTGCTGCAAACTGGGATCCAATTCTTATCTCTTTAGTTCGTAGAGCAATGCCTAACTTGGTAGCATATGATATTTGTGGTGTACAACCTATGACTGGTCCTACAGGTCTTATCTTCGCGATGAAGGCAAGATATGTAGATGACAGTTCAGCAGTCGCAAGAACAGAAGCTCTGTTCAACGAAGCTGATACTGACTTCTCTGGTTCAGGTACTCACGCAGGAACAGACCCATTCGCGTCTAGTTCTGCTAACACAGCAATTCAAACAGGCTACACTACAGGTGCAGGTGATACTACAGCTACTGCAGAGAAAGATTCTTCTATCGCAGAAATGTCGTTCACGATTGAAAAAGCTACAGTTACCGCGAAAAGCAGAGCGCTTAAAGCCGAGTACACTATAGAACTTGCGCAAGACCTTAAAGCGATTCATGGCCTTGATGCTGAAACAGAATTAGCTAACATTCTATCTGGTGAAATCCTAGCGGAAATCAACAGAGAAGTTGTTAGAACTGTTAATGATCAAGCAAAAATCGAAGGTGTTGCTTCAGAAAGTAACTTAACTGGTACTTCTGTAAACGGACAATTTAACCTAGATGTTGATTCATCTGGTAGATGGTCAGTTGAAAAATTTAAAGGTTTAATGTATCACATTGAAAGAAATGCTAATGTTATAGCACGACAAACAAGAAGAGGAAAAGGTAACTTTATCCTTTGTTCGTCTGATGTAGCTTCAGCTCTTGCAATGGCAGGTGTATTAGACTATGCTCCAGCATTATCAACCAGCCTAGCTGTTGATGACACTGGAAACACTTTTGCTGGTGTCTTAAATGGCAGCATGAAAGTGTATATCGACCCATATTACGCAAGTGCGTCTCAAAGACCTACTGGTGTAACAGCTGGTGAAGGATATTGCACAGTTGGATATAGAGGATCAAATCCGTTTGATGCTGGACTATTCTATTGCCCATATGTCCCACTACAAATGGTGAGAGCAGTTGGTGAAAACACTTTCCAACCGAAAGTGGCTTTCAAAACTAGATACGGAATGGTAAGTAACCCATTTGTTGGATCAACTCCAGCAAACGGATTAGCTGCTACAAGCACTAACTCTTACTACAGAAGTTTCGAAGTTCTAAACTTACTGTAAACTAAATCATAATTTGATTTCAAAGAGCCCGCAAGGGCTCTTTTTTTTGTTATAAATATAAGTAGAGAAGTCAAAAGGACAACTCATACACACAAACACACAGGAGGATATCATGTCCGATTCTAAATCAGGGTTCGAAATCAGAGCCGATTTACTTTCACAAGCACAAGGTTTACTTGAAATGAATGCACAACGCAAAGTTGATGCACATTATTTTAATGTAGATAACAAACTTGAAGCTGGTGAATTACCAGTAATAGAAATTACTGCAGATGAAGTCATTAACACTGCAAGACAGTTAAATGAATTTGTAAATCAAAAATAAGTAAAATACAGGGAGAGTTCATTCTCTCCCTGTTATAAATAATAGTATGGCGTATAGTAAAGAAGTAGTAGAGCGCTTTGAAAATGTTCTTAAAAATCCAGAAAAATTCTCTGTCGGAAGATTTGATCCTAATGACCCTAATGTTGTATCAGGGATGGTAGGTGCACCTTCTTGCGGAGATGTAATGAAATTGGATATGAAATTAGATGTAGATGGTCTGATAGAAGATGTTAAGTTTAAAACTTATGGTTGTGGTTCTGCAATAGCAAGTTCTAGTTTATTTGTTGATATGTTAAAAGGAAAATCAATAGATGAAGCTAAAACTATAACAGACAAAGAGATTGCAGCAATCTTAGACTTACCACCTATCAAATTACATTGTTCAGTTTTAGCAGAAGAAGCTATAACTAAAGCAATAGAAGATTGGGAAACTAAATTAACACATAGAGGTCATAATAACCCACCATTATAAATACTAATATGACAGATAAAGTGCAATTTATCAATACTTTTAGAAGTTATTGTGTACGCATGTGGTTAGATTATTGTGATGAAAATAATGATCCTTTATCTGCACCAAACAGATTAAATTTAGAAGATTATATAGAAAGATACCATGAATGGTTATTAGAAAGATGGCAGGACAGAGATTTAAGAAATGATACAGAAGGATGAAAAATTATATGTAAAATCAGAATTACCTTGGAAAGAACACAAATACCAAGGTTGGTTTTTCTATTATCCTACTAAAAAATTCTACAGATATAATGATATACCATATCACATAAAGGAAGAAAATGGCAACAGCTAATTGGCAATCAGATCAACCAACAAATTTAAATTATCTATCTCCAGTTAATTTTGACTTAGTTATATCGAAATTACCTAAAACTAGATATTTTTGTACAGGTGTGAATATACCTTCAGTTAATTTTAGTGAAGCTATAATGTCCACAAAGTTAGCAATTGAATCAGCTTTACCTGGTGATAAAATAACTTTTGATCCTTTAACAGTAAAATTTGTTGTAGATGAAGATATGAAAAATTATCAAGAGATATTTGATTGGATTATGAGATTAGGACCAGGTATAGATTCTAAAGATTTCGCTTCTTTAGTTGGTCAAGTTAAAACAGGAAATACAGTTACTACTCTTGGTGATGATTTAGATATGTATTCTGATGCTACACTAATGGTTAATACATCATCTAATAATGCTAATATAGAGTTTAATTTTATTGATTGTTTCCCTACAAGTTTAGGAGCTATTGACTTCACAACTGATGCATCAGATGTATCATATGCCGTTTGTGATTTAACAATGAGATACACTTACTACACAATAAAAGCCAGTAGTTAATTGACTTTTCAGCGAAAGCTGTTATAATATATAATATGAATACAAAATTGTCTGACATACAAGAAATGTGGAAAAAAGACTGTAAGATTGATGATATTGAACTTGATGCATCATCTTTACAAGTCCCGGTTTTACACGCAAAATATAGTGAAATTCTCGCTAATCAAAAACTCATTCAAATACGATACGAAAATCAACTCAAAGACTTACAGAAAGACAAATGGCTTTGGTACACAGGTAAGTTAAGTCAAGAAGAAATACAAGAAAAGAATTGGGATTATGATCCCTTTAATGGATTAACAATATTAAAATCAGATTATGATAAGTTTTTCGGTGCTGATAAAGACATACAGACAGCAGTAGAAAAATTAGAATATTGTAGAGTAGTAGTTGAGTATTTACAAGATATAGTCTCTCAATTAACATGGAGACATCAAACAATCAAGAATATTATAGAATGGCGAAGATTTATGGCAGGCTCGTAGTAGATAAACTAGACGAAGTTTATTTATCAGTTTCAACGGAAGATTCAATACGAAAGGAATTATCAGAATTTTTTAAATTCAAAGTTCCTGGTGCTGAATTCATTCCTGCTGTTCGAAAAAGATTCTGGGACGGTTATATCAGACTGTTCAATCTCCAAAAAAATCAAATTTACATGGGACTATACCCATATCTAAAAGAATTTTGTGAAGATAGAGATTATGAATTAGATGGTTGGGAGCCTGAAACAGACATATTTACAATAGAAAGATATGAAGAAATAGTTCAAGATATTCCTTTAGAACTTAGAGATTATCAAAAAGAAGCAGTAGCATACGCAGCACATAATAGAAAGTGTATATTAGTATCTCCTACAGCTTCAGGTAAATCTTTAATGATTTATAGTCTTATACGATATAACTTTCTTAAAAAGAACGGAAAGGCTCTTATTATTGTTCCTACAACATCATTAGTAGAACAAATGTCTAAAGATTTTCAAGACTATGGTTTCAATGGTCCTATTCAAAAATTATATGGTGGAAATAAAAATTATGAAAATGCAGCAATTGTTATAACGACATGGCAAACAATGAGTAGAATGCATAAAGGATTTGGTAATGAATTTGGAATGGTAATTGGTGATGAAGCTCATTTATTTCAAGCTAAATCACTTACAAAGATAATGGAATCATTAACTGATGTTAAATATAAGATTGGGACAACAGGTACATTACAAGATACACAAACCCATAAACTTCAATTAGAAGGCATGTTTGGTCCAGCCTATTTTGTAACTACATCAAAAGATTTAATGGAAGAAGGCACATTAGCTAACTTAGACATAAAATGTTTAGTCTTATCTTATGTAGATGAAGAAAGAAAAAAAGTTAGTAAAATGACATATCCAGAAGAAATGGATTGGATAGTCAGAAACGATAGAAGAAATTTGTTTATAAAAAATTTAGTTAATGGATTGAAAGGAAATTCATTAGTTTTGTTTCAATATGTAGAGAAACATGGTCGGCCTTTGTATGCTGACTTTTCTGAACTCTTTGCCAACGATACAACAAAAAGAAAATGTTTTTTTGTATTTGGTGGAACTGATGCTTTAGATAGAGAAAAGGTTAGAGAAATTGTAGAACAAGAAAACGACGCCGTGATAGTAGCGAGCTTCGGAACTTTTTCTACTGGAATTAATATAAAAAGATTACACAACATTGTATTTGCTTCTCCAAGTAAGAGTAGAATACGAAATTTACAATCAATAGGTAGGGGATTGAGAAAAACTGATGATAAGGAAAATGTTGTCTTATATGATATAGCTGATGATCTTTCTTGGAAAAAAAATCTAAATTATACGCTAAACCACTTCTCGGAAAGAATAAATATATACAGTAAGGAGAATTTTAATTATGAAATTCATTCAGTAAGGATCCCTAAATGCCATACATAGACGATAACACAAAATACGAATTCGTAAAGTTTAAAGATGGAAAAGAAGTATTTGCAATGGTTAGAGAATCAAATGGTGATTTAGAACTTCATTTCCCTATGAATATCACTTTACAACCAGCCTTAACTGGCGGTGTTCTAGTAAATTTAGGTCCTTATATTCCATTCACAACAGAAGATAGTATAAGAATTGAAAAAGCTTCGGTTCTTTTTAGAACAAGTATTAATGATAAGTTTATAGATTTTTATGATGAAGCTTGTACAGCTTGGCTAAACATAAGAGATAATGATAAAATTGATATTAAATCAAGCCGACAAGTTTATGAAGAATCTCAGCAGATGATGGAACAAATTATGAAAAGAAGATTTGAACAGGGAGATGTTAGTTTTCGTGATGAATTAGATGAAGTATTAGATGAATTTGAAGAACAGAAATATCTAGGGAATGATGAAGGTCCAGGACCTGATGATACTCTACATTAATATATATTCTTTTCTTTCCCAATACTACATATTTATTTTAACACCGAAATGCTAATCGGTCAACAAAAAAATGATAAATTTAACAAAAAAAGCTGTAAAAAAATTACAAGAGTTTATAACTCCAGAAGAAGTCATTAGAATTGGCGTCGAGGGTGGTGGTTGTGCTGGTTTTCAGTATAAATTTGGTTTAGTTCCTTTAGAAGATACTTTTCCAGATGATACAGTTATTGAAGAAGATGGTGTTAAAGTTCATGTTGATGCAATTAGTTTAGAATATCTTCAAAATTGTGAGATTGATTATGAAGAATCTACATTTGCTTCAACTTTTAAAATACGAAACCCTGATGTTAAGACAACTTGTGGTTGTGGAGAGAGTTGGAGTTAAAAAAACCTTGACAAATAAGCGTTTGCGACTATAATAGTATATATGGCTAGACAAAAAAGACAAACTAAAAATTCAGTACATTATGTAAATAATAAAGAGTTTACAGCCGCAATAATCAAACACAATAAAGCATGTGCTAAAGCTTTAGAAGCTGGTGAAGAAAAACCTAGAGTAACAGAATATATCGGAGAATGTATTTACAAGATTGCTACTAGACTTTCTACTAAGCCAAATTTCATTAATTATTCATATAGAGATGAAATGATATGTGATGGTATAGAGAACTGTTTACAGTATATCAACAATTTTAATGAAGAAAAATCACAAAATGCATTCGCGTATGTAACACAAATTATCTATTTTGCTTTTTTAAGAAGAATACATAAAGAGAAAAAACAGGCTGCAATTAAACAAAAAAGTATAGAACAAGCTGGATTCTTGTTTGATACATTCGATACAATGGATGGCCATGCTCCTGAGCCGGGTATGAGCAATCAGTATATTGATTTTTTACAAGAAAATATGAATCCAATCAATTACAAACCACGCGGCTCAAAGAAAAAAACTTAAATTAAAACTTATATTATGGAGAAAACATGGATATTTCTTATTCATTAAACACACTTTACTTTTTATTATCAGGAGTCCTAGTTATGTGGATGGCCGCTGGCTTTACTATGCTAGAGGCTGGTTCGGTAAGAAGTAAAAATGTAATTGAGATATTACTCAAAAATGTCGCTTTATATAGCGTCGCGTCAATCGGATTTTTATTATTAGGTTATACTATTATGTATAATTGGGGTGATATAGATACACATTCTATATACGCCGATTTCTTTTTTCAAGTTGTATTTGTAGCTACTGCAATGTCGGTTGTATCAGGTGCAGTTGCAGAAAGAAAGAAACTATGGACATTCTTATTGTTTGCAGCATTATTCACAACACTTATATACCCAATACAGGGTGCATGGAGTTGGGGTGGTGGCTGGTTAAGTGAAAGAGGATTTTTTGATTTTGCTGGATCAGGAATTGTTCACATGGCTGGCGCTTCAGCTGCTTTAGCTGGAGTATTAATACTTGGTCCGCGTAGAGGCAAATACTTAAAAGACGGAACACCAAAACCAATACATGGTTCTAATTCAGCACAAGTAGCGTTAGGAACACTTATACTATGGATGGGTTGGTTTGGATTTAATGGTGGTTCTCAATTAGCCATTGATGGAGTAGAGAACGCTAACGCTGTTGCAAAGATATTTGTAAATACTAATACTGCAGCAGCTTCAGGTCTAATAGCATCAATGATTTTTAGTAAATTGTGGTTAGGAAAAACAGCTCTTAACGCAACAACAAATGGTGCATTAGCAGGTCTAGTAGTAATTACTGCAGACCCATTAACACCTTCTCCAGAGATTGCAATTATATACGGAGCTCTAGGTGGTTTATTAATTCCATTTTCAATGAGTTATATTGAAAGATTAGGTATAGATGATCCTGTGGGTGCAATTAGTGTACATGGTATTGCAGGGATTTTAGGACTTATGTTAGTTCCCATATTAAATACAGACGCAAGTTTCTTAGAACAGATTATAGGAACACTATCAATTTTTACTTTTGTGTTTACTAGTTCATATATACTATGGTTAATATTAGATAAGACTGTAGGTATAAGAGTAGGAGAACAAGAAGAAGTTGGTGGTTCAGATATGTGGGAAGCGGGAGAACATGCATATCCTTACTTTATGAAAGGACATGGAGAAGAAAAATAAATGAAAATAGCGATTCTCAATGACACGCATTGTGGTGTCAGGAATAACAATCAAATGTTCGCAGAATATCAAGGAAGATTTTATTCTGAAATCTTTTTTCCTTACTTAGACAAACATAATATCAATACTATAATACATCTAGGCGATTACTTTGATCGTAGGCGTGATGTAAACTTCTATTCATTACATAAGAATTATGAACATTTTGTCAAACCTATGCTTGATAAAAATATAACAATGGATTTAATTGTAGGTAATCACGATATCTATTTTAAATCAACAAATGAATTAAATAGTCCAGATTACTTACTTGATTTTGATAATATCAATGTATATAAAGACCCATTAGTAAAGAATTATGATGGTTTAGATATATGTTTATTACCTTGGATTAATTCAGAAAACTATGAAGATGTTGAAGAATTCTTAGGAATATGTACAGCTGATATTGTTATGTGTCATGGAGAAATAAATGGAGCTATGATGAATCCTGGTCATTATCAAGGTGGAGGAACACCCGCTAGTTGGTTTAAGAGATTCGAACAAGTCTATTCAGGTCATTATCATCATAAATCAGAATTAGGAAACATTAGATTTTTAGGTGCACAAATGGAATTTACATGGAATGATTTCGGCGACGAAAAACATTTTCATATATTGGATACGGAAACGCGAGAAATAGAACCTATACACAATCCTTTAAAGATGTTTCATAAAATATTTTATGATGATTCAAAAGAAACTCTTATGACAATTAAGAAGAAAAATTTTAGTCATTTAAAAGATGCATTTATTAAAGTAATTGTAGTAAATAAAAATGAACCTTACTGGTTTGATGTGTTCATTGAAGAAATTATTAAAGCTAGTCCCGCAGATTTAAAAGTTGTAGAAGATCATAGTAATCTAGATGTTCTTAACGAAGATGAATTAGTAGGAGAAGCCGAAGATACTTTAACAATTTTAACAAAACACATTGATAGTTTAAATATAGATGGAGATAAAGAAAAACTTGATGGATTAATGAGATCATTATATACAGAAAGTTTAGATATTTTAGTATGATAAAAATAATACAATTAGCTACAGGTGAACAATTAATTAGTGAATATGATGAAGTTAGTTATGAATTAACAAATCCGTTATTCATTCATGTTGTTCCAAACGAAACAGGTGGACAAGTTAGTTTACACCCTTACGATATGATTATAGAAGGAAACATTACACTTAATTCTGAACAGATAATTTGGACAGGAAATCCTGAACAAAAATTACTTAATCAGTATCAAGAAGTGTTTAAAACTATAATAACACCACCAGACCCAAAAGTAACGCCTATTAAGTGAGAAATATTATGACAGGAAATAAACATGGCATTGTTTATAACGGTGTTTATACATGCGAAGGACACACCTTAACATTTAGAATAAATGAAAACGATACTGTAACAGTTACAGATGCATTTATATCTGGACCATCAGCTACATCAAATAGTAGTATTATGAATTTAGATAGTGCAATAGAATTACAAGAGAAATATATTAAATTAGGTTATGATAAAGTTTCATAAGGTAAGATTCAAGAATTTCTTATCTACTGGTGATGCTTTTACAGAGATAATTCTAGATAAGAAACCCACAACACTTATTATAGGAGCTAATGGCTCAGGTAAGTCAACAGTGCTTGATGCATTAACATTTGGATTATTCGGTAAAGCTTTCAGAAAGATTCCAAAGACAGCATTAATTAATTCTATTAATAAGAAAAAGACTGTAGTTGAAGTTGAGTTTTCAATTGGTAGAAAACAATATAAAGTAATGCGTAGTATTAAACCTAATAAGTTTGAGATATACTTGAATGGAAGTTTAATCCATCAAGATGCAAATGTAAGAGATTATCAAGCTATATTAGAACAACAAATACTTAAACTGAACTATAAGACATTTACTCAAGTTGTTGTCTTAGGAAGTTCGTCATTTACTCCTTTCATGCAGTTAGTTACTATTGAGAGAAGAAACATTATTGAAGATATACTTGATATACAAATCTTTTCAGTAATGAATGATGTTCTTAAATCAAGATATGCTGCTTTAAGACATGAATTGAATGAGATTAAAACAAATTTAAAGATTGGTGAAAGTAAAATTCAAAGTCAAGAAGCCACTATGAAACGATTAGAAGAAAATCGTGAAGGTCAAATGACTAAGTTAAAAGATGATATAGAAAAATCTGATGAACAAGAAGCAATTTATGAAGGTAGTATTGATATCTTTAGTAGAATGTTAGAACAACAAAACGAACTTAAATCTGATGAAGATGATGTTAGAGAAAAACTTCAACAAACATTAAGTGATGAAAGACAATTTGAAGCGGATAGGAAGAAGTTTCTTAAAGAATTAAAGTTCTATGAAAATAATGATGAATGTCCTACTTGTAAACAAGATATAGAAACAGAACATAAAGAACATATATGCACAGATACTTCAAAAAATCTTGAAGAAATAGGTATAAAGTTATCAGAAAGAGAAGAACAAGTTCAAGAAATTAATAAAAGACTTTTAGAAATAAGAGATATTAATCAAGAAATAAGTAGAATACAGACAGAGATTCAAAAAGAACAAAGTCATATTATAGCTGGACAGAAGTATAGAGAAAAGTTAAATAAACAATTATCTGAATTAGAAGCTCAAGAACATACAGACGAAGATAAAGAAAAACTTGAGAAGTATAGAAAAGCATTAGCTCAATTACAAGATATGGACAAAGACTTAGTTGATAAAAGACATTATTACGATTTAGCTGAAATACTTTTAAGAGATAGTGGTATAAAAACTAAAATAATTCGACAATATTTACCGATTATGAATAAATTAATTAATAAATACTTAGCGAGTATGGAATTTTTTGTTCAGTTCGAACTTGATGAAGAATTTAATGAACAGATTAAATCAAGATACAGAGATACATTTACTTATTCATCTTTTAGTGAAGGTGAGAAAATGAGAATTGACTTAGCATTACTTTTTACATGGAGATCAATAGCTAAGTTGAAAAATTCAGTAAATACAAATCTCTTAATATTAGATGAAGTGTTTGATAGCTCCCTTGATGAAGGTGGAACTGATGAATTCCTTAAAATTCTAAATACTCTAGGAAATGATACTAACACCTTTATAATAAGCCATAAAGGCGACAGCATGAATGAGAAGTTTAATAATATTATAGAGTTTGAAAAAGCTCAGAATTTTTCAAGAGTGGTGTGAAATGAGAGAAAAGAATAGTGAAAACTTTCTGGATACAAGTATGGGAGTGGTCGTGTGAAAATCCAGTATTGGCAGCAATGTTGTTTATAGCAGGATATATGATTGGATTAACAATAGTATAGTAATATGATTATTAAAGAAGTGAAAAAGTTACGAGAAAAAGTAACCGAAGATTGGTCATTCGAAAACCCCGAAATAGATTCTAAGGAGTTCGCAAAAGAACTCATAGAGGAGATGTGGAAAAATTCAGGTATTGGAATTTCAGCAAATCAGTTAGGTTATAAATATAGAGTGTTTGCAATGAGGGGTGAATCAAAAGAGTCAAGTCAAGTTTGTTTTAATCCTAAAATAAAAACCTTTTCAGATAATATGAATACAATGGAAGAAGGTTGTTTATCATTGCCAGATGTTTATTCTAGAGTCGTTAGGCCTGCAGAAGTAGCTATTTCTTACTATAATCAATTTGGTAGAGAAGAAGGACAATTAGCTACAGGATTAACAGCTAGAGTATTTCAACACGAATTGGACCATTTAGATGGAATACTATTTACAGACAGAATTGGAGAAGTCTCAAGGAAAAGAGCTTTTGAAAAAGCTGAGAAAATAAGGAAGGCAAGAAGCCGTGGAAAAGATTGGTATGTGCAAAAACACACTAAATTTGCTCTATGATAAAGAACTGTTAATGACTGTTTTTTTCATAGTATCATTTTTAAGAGTAGTAAGTTTATCATTAACGCAGTGAAGTTATCAGCAGAGATATTTAGAACTCATAATGTAAACTTATCTAGCTGTGTGCGTTTATATGATGTAGTTCCTAAAGATTTTTGTGAAGAACTTATAGAGTGGTTTGAACAAAGTATAACATTTAGAATTGATGATCATAGAAAACAATCAACAGAACTTCAAATTATAGGCGACCCAAGGCCTGAAGCTGTAGAATATAAACACAGATTATTTGATTACTTATATCCTTTAGGTGAACAATATGAAACAGATATCTACAGTAAATGTCATAACGATTTTATTCCAACAGATGTTCCTATGACTAAAGCCTTTAATACAGGTTTTCGCTCATTACAAATTCAAAAATACACACCAGAAGATAAAGGTTATCCTGCTGTTCATATAGAAGCAGGTCCAGAACATTTAAAAAAGTATCTTGCAGTTATTTTATACTTAAATGATATAGATTCTGATGATGGTGGAGAAACAGTATTTCCTATGTGTGGTCGTGCTGTAGAGCCAGAAGCAGGAACTGCAGTTATATTTCCTACAGGGATTCCCTTTTATCATTGTGGAAGGCCGTCTAAAATAGACAAATATATCATAACATCTTGGTTCGAATTTATGTAAATAAACTGGAAACCGCTGGAACACTTTTGTTATAATATGTATATGATGAAAAATAAAGAAATATGTACAAATTGTAAAAAAGAGTTTGATTTTAGTAATGAACATGATGAAAGTTTTCAAGGAGCTAAAGTCTTTAAATATCCAAGAACAGCAAGAAGAAAATTCTGTGGTCATATATGTAGTATAAAGTATCATAACAAGAATTATAATTATGATCATTTTTATTCTAGACACGATTGGACTTGAAACCGCAGGTACGCTTTTGTTATAATATATACATAATGAAAAAACGCGAGATTTCAATTCAAAATTCAAATAAAGATATTCTAGCCAAATTAATGGCAACAGAGAATATTACTGTTTTACATAAAAAAGTCCCAACAGCATATTTTGATGTTAAAAATAGAACATTAGTTTGTCCTATGTTAAAAGATGATATGTCAAGTGAAATGTATGATTTATTCATGGGACACGAAGTTGGACACGCATTAAATACTCCAGTAGAAGGTTGGCACCAATCAGTTAGTGAATTGGGTCCTGTTTTCAAAGGATATTTAAATGTTATAGAAGATGTCAGAATTGAGAAAGAAATCAAAGCAAAATATCCTGGATTAAGAAGGTCTTTTTACAAAGGATATAAAGAATTAAATAATGATAATTTCTTTGGTCTTGACGGTAAAGACATTTCAAAATTAAATCTAATAGACAAATTAAACATTCATTTTAAAGTTGGACACTTTTCTAGAGTTGACTTTACTGATGAAGAAAAAGCTATTGTAAAAAGATGTGAAGATTTAAAAACTTTTGAACAAGTTATGGCATTAGCCAAAGAACTTTTTGAAAAACAAAAAGAAGAAAATAAAGACAAAATGGAGTCAATGACTCAAGACGAACTTCAAGCTTTGATGGAAGAATTGGGTATTGAACAACAAGAATCAGAAGATGGAGATTATGAATCTTTTGGAGAAGAAGGTGAAGAAGGTGAAGAAGGAGAAGCTTCTTTTGATTCACCAGTTGATTCTGATGAAGGTGAAGTTGAAGATGAAAATAAAGCTTCAAGTTCAGGAGAAGGAGACAATGAAGAAGAAGATGATGAAGAAGGAACAGGCGAGACTGATTCGAGCGATGCAGATAATGAGAGCGATGAACAGTCAGAATCACCAGAGCCTAGTGGAGAACAAGGTGGAAAATCTCCAGAAGAAAGATTAGAAGATGAATTAAATAAATCTCAAACCGATGAAGAATTCAGAAGCAGAGAAGAAGAATTACATGATGGTTCTACTTGGATTAATGAACCAACATATTATGAATTAGCAGACAAAATTAAATATCAAAATTTCTTAGTCTCTTGGAAGGAGTCTGATAGATTGTTAGAAGAAAATAATTTAGATAGAACTAATACTCATAGATACACCAAGAAATTTATTGATAACAATAAAAAAGTTATTAATTACATGGTTAAAGAATTCGAAATGAAAAAAGCAGCGGCTGATTACAAAAGAAGTCAGTCAGCTAAAACAGGTGAGATTAACATGGATAAACTTCATCTTTATAAATTAAAAGATGATATCTTCAATAGAATTCAAGTTGTTCCAGATGGAAAAAATCATGGAATGATAATGATAATTGATTGGTCAGGTTCAATGCACGGTAGTGTTAAACCAACAATAGAACAAGCAGCATTACTTTCAATGTTTTGCAGAAGAATTCAAATTCCTTTTAGACTTTATGCATTTTCTGATGTTTATAGAGATCAAGCTGATGATGATTCTAGACAATTACTAAATGATGATTTACACAAATCTGGAAACAGTCAAAAAAAGAGAGAGCAAGCCACCGATAATTATCAAGATAGATTGATTATAAAAACATTTGGTAAAAATCCTTTTGAGAAAGGAGATCAAAATTCATGGCATTTACAAGGTTTAAGCCTTCTTGAAATATTCAACGAAAAACAAAGTAATGCTGAGTTTACAAGAAGCATGGAAAATTGGTTTGAAATTGCAGAACACATAGAATATGGTGGGTATTACAATTCTTCAAAATGTGATGCTGATTTCAGATTACCACATGGTTTAAATTTAGGCGGAACTCCATTAGATCATTCAATAGTTCTTATGAGAGATTACTTAAAAGATTTCAAAAAACACTATGGTTTAGATATTACTACTTTTATAGCATTAACTGATGGTTCAAGCCACAGTTGTTTTGGTAGGTCTAATACTCATTTAGTTGATAGAAAATTTAATAAAGTTCACAGATTAGCTGGAAGAGCAACCCATGGTCTTTTAAGATGGTTAAAAGAAACAACAGGTGTTAGAACAATAGGGTTCTTTTTAACAAAACCTAATGGCCGAAGATTTTTCTATGATGCAGAAGCCTTTACAGGCACAGATATTCCTAGTTGGGAAGATTATGGAATAGAAAAGAAAAAAGAATTTATGAAATTAGCAGCGACTTTTGAAGGTGGTGCATATGATTTATCAATACTTATCAATCAAAAGAAATTAGAACTCAATTACAATGAAGATGAATTGAATGTTGATGTTGGTGCTAATAAAGGACAATTAAAGAGAGCTTTAGTAAAAGCAGGAAATAATAAAATGAAGCAAAGAGTGATACTTAATAAGTTCGTCCAACAAATGGCGGTATGAAGAAAAACTTGAAACCGCAGGAACACTTTTGTTATAATATATACATAATGAAAAAACGCGAGAAAAAAATATGATAAAAATTACGGCACAACATGAGAAATTTATAGATGCAGCAGCTACGGTTTATCCAGGCCAAGCAGAATTTTCAACTTCTCAAATAAGGAATGTTCAAGCTGAAACAGGTTGTCCATTTCCATCTTGGCTTTGTAAGCCAGAATTTAGAGTAGGTCATGGGACTTATTCACTTGAACTAGCGGGTGTCGCAGTTCAAAATAATGTAGTTGATCTTCCGGTCAATGCACCAAATGTGGGTTCAGTAAATGTTCTAATGAATGATGTAACAGTCATTCCAGAAGCAGTTAAAGAATATGTCCCATTTGGACATTTCAAAGATTTAAAATCAATCCTTCAATCAGGATTGTTCTTTCCAGTTTTCATCACAGGATTATCAGGTAATGGTAAAACTATGATGGTTGAGCAAGTATGTGCTAAACTGAAAAGAGAATGTTACAGGGTCAATGTTACTATTGAAACTGATGAAGATGATTTAATAGGATCCAACACTTTAGTTGATGGAAACATAGTTTTCAGAGAAGGTCCAGTTCTTAAAGCAATGAGAAAAGGAGCTGTTCTTCTAATTGACGAAATTGATTTAGCGTCAAATAAAATTATGTGTCTCCAATCAATTCTTGAAGGTAAAGGATATCTTAATAAGAAAACAGGAGAGTATGTTTCTCCTGAAAACGGATTTACAATAATCGCAACAGCGAATACAAAAGGAAAAGGTTCTGACGATGGAAGATTTATCGGAACTAATGTTTTAAACGAAGCTTTCTTAGAAAGATTCTCAATCACAATGGAACAAGAATATCCATCAAACGCGATTGAGAAAAAAATTCTTGTTAAAGAATTTGAAAGATTGGAAATTACAGACCAAGAAGATTATGTTTCTAACTTGGTAATGTGGGCTGATGTTATCAGAAAATCTTTCTACGAAGGAGCGATTGATGAATTAATCTCAACAAGGAGACTAGTTCACATAGCCCAAGCATTCACAATGTTTAAAGATAAAATGAAAGCGATTGAAATGTGTGTTTCAAGATTTGATTCTGAAACTAAAGCGACTTTCTTGGATCTTTATACTAAAGTTGATGAAGAAGCTGTTGAAGTTCCAGAAGAAGATGATGGAGAAGTTGAAATAACTTTTGAAGATTATAACGACCCTTCTAATGAAGAGGAGGCGTTTTAAAAAAGGATTACCTCGCGTTTCCCTGTCTAGATTTTATTCTTAAATCAGGCAGGGAAATTTTCAAAATAAAAGGGTATTTAAAAACAATAAATAATTAGTTATGACACAATATACAGATAGAGTAGAAAAACAAAGAACAAAGCAAGCCGCTGAGAAGTGGGGTAAAAGAGTTAAATATATTCATGCCAATAATGGTGTTATTGAAACAGCATTTAACAATGGAGATATTAAATATGAAACCAGACAGAAAACTGGTAAATATAAAACTCATTGGCATAGAGAAAATAAAGAATCATTAATACGAAGATGGCAAGTAGCATTAGTAGATATGATTAGCGGAGTTAAAGAATGACAGAATATGTATTTGCAAAATGTAAAGATCATAGAGGCCTGTTATATTATTTGATGGCTGAAACAGTAGATGAAGTATATGAATATTGTGATAATTATAGGACAGTGCCAAAGGGACGCCAAATGGATTTATTTGATAAAGAAGGTTTAGCAGTAGAACAATGGGCATCAGATATAACTCCAGCAATGGCACAAAGTCATTTTACTTGGGTTGGAAAAAGAACTAATCCATTTGTAGTAGCAAAACCAATTTATTTAAAAGATGAAAATAATAATTATCTTGGTAAAAGAGAATTTAAAGAAAAATGGTAGAATTTCTATTTAACTTACCAGCAGCCATTGGACATTTTTTGTTCAACCTTGCTGTTTGGGTATTAGTGTTCTATATAATTTATAGAATTACAATGGATATTTACGATACATGGAGAAATTAATAATAGGGGCTTCGGCTCGGGCAGGGACAGGGAATCGACCTTATACAAAGAGGACAATTTATTCTAGCTCTTGTAGTATAGACAGCGTTCCCATCCCGCCAGATTTTTTAGGAGTAGATTATGAAATTATTATTAGTAAAAATATTGGTTGGTATAATGTTAATTGATGAACTATTAGTATTGGGATTTATTGCATTAACAAGATGATATTATATCTAGAAAAACAATTAGATGATGCGTATGATATTTATAGACGACATCAAATAAAACAAGACGCGTCCTTTATATCAAAAGAAAACTTTAGAACATTATTTGAAGAAATCATGGAAGTGGTATATTATGAACCAGAGACAGAGGAAAGCACTTAAGGAATCTTTAGTAACTGTTGGATCAGGATTGTTACTAAATTGGCCTATAAGTATTGTTCTCCTATATCTATTCATAGATGTATTAGAATTATCAACTTTAATGGTTTCAATTTGGCTTACATTAGTATTTACTGTCATAGCAGTTTTTAGAGTTTTTATTATTAGAATGTGGTATTCAAAAGATGATTAAAGAACCAGAAAAACCATTTGAAAAAATAGAGTATGTTTTTACAGAAGATTATTCAAATGTATTAATAGCAGATATTGGTATCATCATTGTTTTGTTGCTACTATCATGGCGGTGGAGAGAACAAAGAATTGCAATGTTTGTTGGCGCTTCACTTTATGGTTTATTTACAGCTTTGTGGCACTTTCCACCTGGATTATTGAGTTATTGATATGGAAGCTGAGAAACATACAGGACCAGCAAAGTGTTGGAAGTGTGGTATCTATATAGAAGATGATGTTGAGTATATGTTAGTATTAGATATGATAGGGAGACCTTCATTCGATGCAGAACAATTTATTCAACCATTACCAGAATTTTGTATGAGTTGTTATGAGAAATTGGAAAAAAAGTGAATGGTGAGTGCAGGGGCTGTAGCTCAGTAGGGAGAGCGACTGGTTTGCATCCAGTAGGTCGTAGGTTCGATTCCTATCAGCTCCACCATTCTAGGAGTATATTATGAATTTTGTTGAAAAAAGAGAAAAGAACTTTAAAAAGATAATGACAAAAGAAAAGTTGTTGTTTATGAAACATCAGCCTGACCCTTTTGAAAAATACAGAACAGAACTTAATGAGTTTAATGGTGGACTTCAAAAAAGATATAAGTTTGATAATGGATATGGAGCTAGTGTTATTTGTCATTTAGGAAGTTATGGTGGTCATAGAGGACTTTGGGAACTTGCTGTAGAACTTTATGGCATTATAGTTTATGACACAGCAATATGTGCTGATGTTATTGGACATTTAACAACAGAACAAGTAAATAAACATTTAAAAGATATAAAAGAATTATGAAATTTAAAAAACATCATTACAGACCTTTACCAGAATTTTTAGAATTACAAGCTTCTTCAATTCATGGTATGGGGTTATTCGCAAGAGAAGATATAAAAGCAGGAACTTATATGGGTGTAACTCATGTATGGGAACAAAATAGAGACACATATATTAGAACGCCATTGGGTGGTTTTATTAATCATTCAAATAATCCTAATTGTTTTTTAAATTCTAATACTCATCACCCAAGAGGAGAGCAGAGAGAATTGATTGCAGTAAAACCAATCAAAGTCGGAGAAGAAATAACAGTTTATTATGTATGGGGATATGAAGATGCAGAAGAAAATTAGAAAAACAAATCCAGTAAAAAAGAATATGGATAAATTTCATAAACCACGCACACATAAAGATAAAACAAAATACGATAGAAAATCTGATTGGCCGACAACAGAATATGATGAATCAGATGATATTGAAAATACTAAAAGAATTATCCCACCACAGCCAGAAAAAGTTTTTCAACCTTTTAATGGTGGTAAAGGTGGATAAAAGTTGACAACACAGCAAATGCTGTTATAATAGATATATGAGTAAAAAAATAGATTATAAATTTAGTGAAGATACTCTTATTGGTGAGCTTGGCCAATATATAGAATCAACATATAGTCAACACTATAACAAAAACAAATTCCAAGCTACAGAATTTATTATTGACGGTGGACATGGAGAAGGTTTCTGTATAGGAAACATTCTTAAATATACCCAGCGTTATGGTAAGAAAAACGGCCATGATAGAAACGATCTTATGAAAGTTTTACATTATGGCATAATAGCACTTCATGTGCATAATTTAAATAATGGAGAAAGTGAGACCAAATGAATATAAGTCCCGAAACACTTGATATTTTAAGAAATTTTTCAAGTATAAATTCAGGGTTGACAGTTAAAGAAGGAAATGAACTTAAAACTGTATCAGCCATGAAAAACATCTTTGCGAGAGCAGTAGTATCAGAGAATTTTGATAAAGAACATTCAATATATGATTTGTCAGAATATCTTGGTGCTGTATCTTTATTCGATAATCCGAATTTTGATTTTAACGCTGAGAAAGTTACAGTATCAGAAGGCGACAATAGCGTTCAGTATTTTTATGCTGATCCACAAATGGTAATATCACCACAAAAAGATATTACAATGCCACAAGCTGAGGTAACTTTTGATTTAGACGAAGGTGTTTTAGACCAATTACTAAAAGCATCATCTGTTTTATCATTGCCAGACATGGTATTGTCTAGTGATGGAACAACAGTTGTTTTAACTGTTAAAGACAAAAAGAATTCTACTTCTAATGTCTTTAGTAAAACAGTAGCTCAAGGTAATGGTTCTACTTACGAAATGTTTCTTAGAATGGAAAACATCAAATTAATACCAGGTGATTATACAGTCTTTGTATCTTCTCAAGGTATTGGTCAATTTACAAATAGGAAACAATCAGTAGAATACTTCATAGCATTAGAACCAGATTCAACATATAATGAGTCTTAATAATGAAAGAAGAATTTCTATGGGTTGAAAAATACAGACCTAGAAATATCTCAAGTTGTGTTCTGCCTGCAGAAACCAAAAAGATATTTATAGATTTCTGTAATAACGAAGAAATACCAAATTTATTATTATGTGGTACTGCTGGTGTCGGTAAGACAACTGTAGCTAGAGCTTTATGTAATGAATTAGGTGCAGACTTTATTCTTATCAATGGTTCAGAAGAAAGAAACATTGATACATTAAGAGTTAAGATAAAACAATTTGCTTCAACAGTATCACTACAAGGTGGTCCTAAGATAGTTATTTTAGATGAAGCTGATTATCTTAATCCACAATCAACACAACCTGCATTGAGAGGTTTTATAGAAGAATTCTCAAAGAATTGTAGATTTATATTTACTTGTAATTATAAAAATAGAATTATTTCTCCATTGCATTCAAGATGTAGTGTTATAGACTTTACGATTGAAGCCAATCAAAAACCACAGATTGCCAATCAAATTTTTCAGAGAATCCTGCAAATACTTACTGATGAAAATATAGATTATAATGAAAAGGTAGTTGTAGAAGTAATTAATAAGTTCTTCCCCGATTTCAGAAGGATGTTGAATGAGATACAAAAGTACTCAGCTTCTGGAAAGATTGACAGCGGGATTCTCGCCAATTTAGATGATGAAAGCCTAAACGAATTATTGGGTTTCATTAAAGGAAAAGAATTCTCAAATATGAGAAAATGGGTCGGAATGAATATTCATAATGATCCACAAGCTATCTATAGAAAAATATACGATAGTTTGTTCACTAGAATGGAAAATAATAGTATTCCACAAGCTATTATAATTCTTAGTGACTACACATATAAGTCAGCATTTGTGGCTGACCAAGAAGTAAACATGGTGGCATGTTTAACTGAATTGATGATGGAGTGTAAAATTAAATGAAATACAGAGTAACAAAAACTTATGGAAATGAACGAGGTTTATCATGTGCCTTTAGACAATGGAGAGCTGATTCTCATTGTAATTTAATTCATGGTTATAGTCTAGGATTTAGATTTGTATTTGAAGCGGCCCAATTAGATGATAGAAATTGGGTATATGATTTTGGAAATCTTGGTTTTGTAAAAGAATTTTTAGAAGATAATTTTGATCATATTTTAATGATTGCTTCTGATGATCCTAGAAAGGGAGATTTATATAATCTTGATGGAATAGCTGAGATTAGAGAATTACCTGTTGTAGGGTGTGAAGCTTTCGCTGAATATGTTTATTCTTATGTTAATCAAGAGATTATGGAAGAAACAGAAGGTAGAGTTTCAGTAGTATCAGTAGAATGTTTTGAACATGGAGCGAATAGTGCTTTATTCGGAAATTTTTAAAAGTATTCAAGGAGAAGGACATTACACAGGTGTTCCAACTGTATGGTTGAGAATGTTTGGGTGTAATCTTGAGTGTAATGGATTTGGACAAGATGATCCAACTGATCCAGATTCTTATGTATTACCATATAAAGATTTTGATTTAATTGATGTTAAAAATGTTGAAGATTTACCTGTATGGCCTTATGGGTGTGATTCTTCATATTCTTGGAGTAAGAGATATTCTAAACTTCAAAAGAGAGGAACTCCAGAAGAAGTAGCTAAAGAATTATATGATATAATGAACGACCATAGAACACATATAGCTTTTACAGGTGGTGAGCCATTGATGAAAGCGGCTCAAAAGAATATTGTAAAGATATATGGTGAAATGAAAAAACTATTTGAAGCTGAGAATGATTGGGGTTATTATGGTAATAAGTATAATAATCATATCACTAATGTTACTTTTGAAACAAATGGAACAAGAGCTCTTGAAGATGTAATGAAAAACTTAATTAAATTTACTAGTATCGGACCAGATAGAACAGAGTGGTTCTTTTCAGTAAGTCCTAAGTTGTGGCATACAGCTGGTGAGAAAGATAGAATATGTCCAGAAATAGTAAAAGGATATCAAGACGCTTGTGGCCACTTTGATGGATATCAAGGTAATATAGAACCAATGGGTCAGTTAAAGTTTGTATGTAATGGTAGTGATGAATCTTGGAATGAAATTGAAGAATCAATAGTGAAGTTTAGAGACGCTGGAGTTAGATATCCAATTTGGATAATGCCTGTCGGAGCGACAGAAGAATCTCAAGATGATATTGCTAAAGAAATAACATTAGAAACAATGAACAGGGGTTATAATGTAGCTGCTAGAGTTCATTGTTATATATTTGGAAATCAAATCGGAACATGATAGACAAAGTTAAAAAACAATACGATATTTGTAAAATACATTGGAAAGAAATAATGGCATTATCATTTATGATGCATTTTATATTTGATTGGTTTATATTTGGATTAGGTGTTCTTTTAGGAATGCACATAGGACATTAATATGGTTAATATGATAACAAGTGGAAAAGAAAAAGTCAGAGGTAAATCTGTTCTTTTATATAGTGGTGGAATGGATAGTCTAATGATTGATCATTTACTTAAACCAGATGTATTATTAAATATCAGTATGAATTCAGCTTATGATACTAGAGAAAGAGAAACAATGGATAGTCTAATACATTCAACTATGGAGACTAGTGAACAATCTTATAAAGAAACAGTTTTTTTAGATGATGAAATTGATTTAGGTAGATACGAAAGGGACGACGCTATAATTCCAAATAGAAACGCACATCTTGTATTATTAGCTTCTCATTATGGAGAAACAATATGGTTAGGCTCTGTTCACGGAGACAGGTCTTTTGATAAAGATGAAGAATTTTATAAACATATGGAGACATTATTAAACCATATGTGGCAAGAACAACATTGGACAGAAGAAAGAAAGTTTGAGATAAGTTCTCCCTTTAAAGATAGGACTAAAACAGATTTAGTATCAATATATCTACATGAAGGTGGAACTAAAGAAAATTTATTACAATCATATTCTTGTTATGAAGGAAGGGAAAAACATTGTGGTCATTGTAAAGCTTGTTTTAGAAAATGGGTTGCATTAGAAAACAATGGAATTACAACAGGAATAGAGTATTGGGAAAAAGTTCCATGGGAGGCTCCTTGGTTAGATGAAGTATTAATTCAAATATTCAATGGTGGCTATAGAGGAAAAGAAGATAGAGATATAATATATGCTTTAGATAAAACACCTAAACATACATTGTTAGATCATTATCAAACAGCAGCGAACCACGCAGCGAGATTTGAGGAGTTTAAATTATGAAAAAGTGGTATCAAATATTATGGGGCAGTAAAGAAGAGGACGATCTTGTTCAAAAACAAGTAGAGGAATCTCCTGATCCTGCAGATTTAACAATAGAGAATGCTTACAAGACTAGATGGATATGGTATCATACAATTCTAGCTGGTCTTATGTTCTTCGCGAATATAATCATGTTAGCAATCTTTACATTATTGGCGGTAAAATTATGAAAACAGATAGAAAATTAGGTTTACAAGTAAGAGATTATTTAGTACAGAAAGGTGTAGAAACACCTGTTGATAATAATAATCTTAGTAGAGATGAAAAGGTAGAATTAATTGATGCAAGTATGCATACGATTATTCAAGTTTTAGGACTTGATACTACCGATGATTCAATTAGAGGAACATCAGATAGAGTAGCTAAGATGTGGGTAGATGAATTATGTTATGGATTAGACTATACTAATTTTCCTAAGTGTACACTTTTTGATAATAAAATGGGATTTAATTCAATGGTTATTCAGAAAGATATAACTTTTCATTCAATGTGCGAACATCATTTTCAAAATGTTAATGGAATGGCTCAAGTGGCTTATATTCCAAATGGTAAAGTTGTAGGACTTTCTAAATTAAATAGAATAGTAAACTTCTTTGCACGAAGGCCACAAGTTCAAGAAAGATTAAACGAACAAATATATTATGCTTTAGAATATATTTTAGGCACATCAGATGTAGCTGTGTTGTTAGAAGCTGACCACTATTGTGTAAAAGCACGAGGTTGTAATGATCAAAATTCTAGTATGACAACATCAAGACTTGGTGGTGGTTTCTTTGATATTGCTAAGTTAAGAAATGAGTTCATGCAATTAGCAGTGAGGACAAGATAATGAATAAACCAATAACTTATATGCCTGATACTAATGGTGCATTAAAGGCTATTGCAGATTTAAATTATGAAATGAGAAATCCATATAATGACGGATTTACTCAATCTGGTATGAAAGAAAAACTTGTAGCAATTAAAAAAGAAGTTGATAGAGCTTTAATGAATGCTCCAACATTCACAGGAGAATCAAGGCGATGAATTTAGAGTATGTAATATCTGGTTTAACAATGGGAATAGATGATCTCTATTATAATCCTAAAGTTGCAGCTCCTTATATTCATCACATGAATCAAAAGATTATAGACATGAATGAGAAATATGATTATCAGAATATGTCTATACTTTTTAACGCTCATACTGAAAGAAAACATGGTGTAACTATGAATGATACAATGAATCATTCTTGGCACAGAATATTTGCTGACTCTGGTGGATTACAATTATCTAGAATGAAAAGTGGAATTACACCAGAAGTAAAAGATAAGATTTATCATCATCAAGCTAAGTATTGTGATGTAGCTATGATCTTTGATGAAATTCCTATTGAATTTGATATGTCAATGACAGGTGGTAATTCTATGAAAGCTGATATCACAGGTAGAAGATTTGTTAGAGAAGATTTAGAAAAGACAGCTGTAGCTACTAGAGAAAATGTTAAAAGACAGATTGAAGTTTTTAAGAAAGAAGATTCTAGAGCTAAGATTATGTTAATCTCACAAGGTCAAGATGTAGATTCTTGGAGAAAATATATTGAAGTAATTTGTCAAGGATTAGATGATGAAGAAATAGATACAATGTGCACAGGTATTTCTCTTGGTTCACAATGTAATGGTAATCACTTTGCTCATAGAATGGAAATGATTTATGCTTCAAGAGAATATCAAGTTCCTGATTCATTAAGAAAGAATATACACTTGTTAGGAGTTGGTAATCCAAATGCATTGATGCCTTTTATAATAAGTCCAGAGTATTTTAGTTTCATAGAGAATTTATCTTATGATTCTAGTTCACATGCTTCATCTTGGTTTTTCTCAAGATACAGAGATAAAAATTATAAACAGATTACACTAGAAGCTCCATTTAGATCAAAGAAACTATTACAAGATATTGTTGATAATGATTTAAGACCTGTAATAGATGATATTTTAAATGATCATAGAGAAGCGTTTGCTGAGTTTGGTGTAACTGATTCAGATTTTATTATTAATGAATCTACTAAATGGTCTGTTCATAATAAAGATAAAGAAAGAAAATTTATTAGGCCAGATGGAGAAAATGCTTATAGATTATTAGTTTGGTATTGGGTTACAAATACAGTTCAACATTTTATGGACGAACTAGATAGAAGAATGAAAAATCCAATTGATGAAACAGGTTTATGTAATGTTAAAAATTATGATGATTTCTTAAAGCATTGGTTGCCAAGACAAAGAGCTCCACAGAAAGTGAGAGAACATTGGCCAATGAGATTAGATGTATGAAAAAAATAAACGATAAAATTTATTACACTTGGAAAGATTATAATGAAGATATTTTTGATCTTGAATCCCAAGAATTTGATCATGTTGTTGGAATATATAGAGGCAGTCTTGGATTGGCAGCCCATGTATCAAATGTATATGATGTCCCAATGTCTATAGTAGGTATGCAAACTAGAGATAGTGATGATAAAGAACCATATTGGATACACAATTTAATAGACAGAAAAACAAAAAGAGTTTTGGTTGTAGATGATATTTACGATACAGGTAATACAATGTGTAAAGTAATTAATTTTGTAATGTATTTTAGTGATATGCCATTAGGCCATGAAGTAATTTCATATTGTTTGTTTGGTAAAGCCAACAAAGATCAAACTATTTACAGTCAAGTTCACGATGGTTCTTGGGTTGTTTTTCCTTGGGAGATAATAGATTGAATCCGTTTGATTTTGTTAAATCAGTAACTTACACGAAACAAGATATAATGAATGACTTAAATGAGTCAGAGTATGAGTCTTTTTTAGTTAATAGAGCTCTCTCTTATCATCAAGATTGTTTGTTATATGCCAATGAAATGAATCGTAGATTCGAGCTTTCTAGTCGTTTACAATATCATTATTTACTAAATACAATTAGAAAAAGAAAAAGGTTTGCCAAATGGATTAAACCTGGAAAGATTGACGATTTGAATATCGTTATGGAGTATTACCAAATATCTCGAGCCAAAGCAGAAGAATATCTAAATATTTTATCGAACAGAGAAGTCGAGCATATAAGGAAAAAGATGAATAAAGGTGGTGTGAAATGAGTTATGACATAGATAATATGTTAGAAATCTCTTTCAAAGAAAATGATGATTTTCTAAAAATTAGAGAAACATTAACAAGAATAGGAGTAGCGTCTAGGAAAGATAGAACTCTCTATCAGTCTTGTCATATCTTACACAAAAGAGGTAGATACTATCTGGTTCATTTTAAAGAATTATTTGCGTTAGACGGAAAAGAATCATCAATAACAGAAAACGATATAGCTAGACGAAACGCAATAGCTAGATTATTAGAAGAATGGGAATTACTTTCCATTGTCAATGCATCACAAGCACAAAGTCCTTTAGCCCCAATGAGTCAGATTAAAGTTCTACCACACAAAGAGAAAGATGAGTGGAACCTAGTCGCTAAGTACAACATTGGGACAGCTAAATGATAGAATTATTACACGAAACACAACGCAGAGCAATGATGGCAAGATTTGCCAAGTATGCTTATATGGATCATACTGAAGCTAGACAAGCAGCTAAATCAGATGGTTTAAACAAAACAGAATTTTATGATATTGATGGAGCTCAAGCATATATTTTTTTCAATGCTAAAGATTTAATTATTTCTTGTCGCGGAACTCAACCCGGAGAAATGAATGATATAATGGCTGATTTAGAAGTATTTAAATCTGATTCAGTTACAGGAACAAAAATACATCAAGGATTTAAAGAAGAAGTTGATAAAGTTTATGATGTTATTGAAGAAAGAGTTGAAAGACTTGCAGGACATAAAATTTGGTGCACAGGCCATTCACTAGGTGGAGCAATGGCAACTATACTAGCACAAAGATTAGAATTTGCCGGAGGACATGATGTTGATACATTATATACTTTTGGTTCACCAAGAGCTGGTGGTCCTAAGTTTAGAAAATGGTGTGATAAACATTTAAATCATCAAAGATTTGTTAATAACAATGATGTTGTTCCTTGTGTTCCAACATTTTTAAGATGGAGACATACAGGAACTTGTCATTATATTAAGTCAACAGGTGAAGTAACAAATTTAGGTAGATGGAGTTCAGAGAGAATTAGAGATAAAGGTTATAGTTTATTTAAGACAATTCTTAAAGGTAGATTAGATTTAATTGCTGATCATAATATAGATGATTACATTTTTCATTTAGAGGCTGCATCAATCGACCATAAATAGTATATTATGTATTGGTTTTTATTAAAAAGTATTATGTCAGCTGTATTGGGCAGTCAGTTTTATAAGTGGTATGCATCAACTAAAATAGGTATATACTTTCAGAACAGACTTGATCAATTCATGGAATATATTTCTCAAAAATATGATATTGAGATTATGAAAAAACAATCAAAGTTTGAGCAAGATTATCCATTAATGATGAAAAGAATTGAAGAAATTGAGAGAAAATTAAGTGAAAAAAAGAATTAAACAGTTTGCAAATTATGTTGACGAAAAGGAAAGAGAGCATGGTCCATATCGTCTTTTAATATTATCTAATAACGATATACATGATCCAAACAGAACAGGACCATTGATAGTTGAAATGGCCAAAAAAATGAATTTAGAAGTTTTTGCGGCTGATTATCAAGGAGCTTGGACTGAAATTGATGATAAGGGTCAAAGATGGATGCATAGTTTTCCAGTAGGAGATGATGGTGCTGTTCCACTTCCAACAGGTAAAGAACCTATTGAGTATGAAAAACCATTTAAAATGGACCCAACAGACACTTTGATTATGAATAGAGGAATTCATGTTCCTGGTATTACAGGAAATCAGTCTTGGTATGATATGTCTAAGATATTTGAATATGAAGGATATACAATGATTAATGGAACAGAATGTCATTTAAATTGTTCTTCAAAATGGATGAATCAAATATTATTTGAAAGACATAAAATTAATACTCCTAAAACAGTTATTATATCTCATAAGGAAGGTGCAAGAGAAGCTTTTGAAAGATTAGATTCAGACTTTCCTTTGATTTTAAAAACATCAAATGGGTCTCGAGGTGTAGGAGTTATATGGGTAGAGAGTAAAAAGTCGTTAGAAGCGACTGTACAGCTTCTCTATAGGGAAAATGAGTATATAGATGTATTACTTCAAGAATATATTGAGACTAAATATGATGTACGAGCAATCGTAGTTGCGGGCGATGTAGTAGGTTCTATGAAACGACCAGTGCCACCAGGAGACTTTAGAAGTAATGTAGCACAAGGGTCAGAACCTGTTCCACATGATTTGACTAAATTAGAAATAGATGAATGTATTAGAGCCGCGAAGTCTGTTGATGGTTTAGTTACAGGAGTAGATTTTATTCCTGGAGCTGACAGAGAAAGAGATAAACCATTTTTTATAGAAGTTAATTCAACACCAGGATTAATTGGTATTGAAGAAGTACTTAAAAAAGAATTTAGTGTAACGACAGAAATACTTAAAAAGTTTTTCAATCGGACTAGATGGAAAGATCACCCAGCGAAACCGGATAGAACTATGGTAGGCCCTAGAACTTATCCGATTAAAAATAAACAGGGTGTATAATAAAATAGAGGAAAAAACTATGATAGATTGGGTTAAGGCCAGATTGGCTGAAAGAACATCATGGGACGGAGCCACTATAGTTGGACTAAGTTTATTAGTTCTAATGGCAGCTCCAGTTGTCAAGCTTCTTGCTTGGCCAGCACTAGTTTACGGACTGTGGACATTATATAAAGAAGAATAAATTTTTTTTATTTTTCAAACAAAAAGGCGTGTTTTTAACACGCCTTTTTTATAAATAGTTAATAGATTAGAAATCAATTTTTCAAATGGGAACAACTCCCGGGAGACAAAGAAAAATGAAAAAGATAGGGATCTTGGGAACGATTCTATTATTAACTAGTTTATGGTCAACCAATGCATTGGCAGATCAGACTGGCAACTGTACGGCAGGTGAGCAGTATTGTGAGCAAAATTCGCTCGAAACAACCAATACCACAACTACCACCAACACCAACACCAATAATAATACAAACGCCAACACCAATACCAACACCAATACTAATACTAGCACAGCTACAAACACCAATACTAATACTAGCACTGCAACAAATACCAACACTAATACGAGCACCAATACTAATGCTAACACAAATGTTAATACAAGCACTGCAACAAATACGAATGCAAATACTAATGTTAATACTAGCACGGCTACAAACACCAATGCAAATACTAATACCAATACTAGCACAAGCACCAATGTTAATACCAATAATAATGTTAATACTAGCAACAGTACAAGCAACAGCACGGTAAATAGCACAGTAAATAGTAATACGAATTCAACTGTTAATAGCAATAATACTAATGTGAATACCAATAACAATACCAATGTTAATCAAAGCACAAGTAATAGTACTAGCAACAATACAAATAATAATAATAATACTAATGTGAATCAATCTACATCTGATTCTAAGGTAGAAACTAATAATACAAATAGAAATGAAAACACAAGCACAAGCGATAACACCAATAGAAATATTAATGAGTCAAAGTCTGAACAAACTATCAATCAAAATATTAAGACTGAAGCACCGCCTGCTTCTGCGATTGCTCCTAGTATTATGAGTTATTCTCAGGATTTATGTACAGTTGGAAGATCAGGAGCATTTCAAGGTCAAGTCTTTGGTTTATCAGCAGGTAGAACTGTAAGAGATGAAAATTGTGAAAGATTAAAACTGGGTAAATATCTTTATGATATGGGTATGAAAGTAGCAGCAGTTGCAATCATGTGTCAAGACGAAAGAGTATTCACAGCAATGGAGATGGCTGGAACACCTTGTCCTTATGAAGGAAAAGTTGGAGCAGAAGCTGCTAAGATGTGGTTAGTCAATGTTGAAGATAGACCTGATAAAAAAGTATATAAGAAGAAATTAAAAAGAAGAGCAAAAGAAGAAAAAGCTGAAAAGAAAGCTAGAGAAAAACAAGAAAGAGAAGATAAAAAGATAAGAGAAGCCGCAGCTATAGCAGCAGCTGAACAACCTTATAAAGATTTCCTAGCAGCCTGTACTTTAGAGCCTAACCCAACTAGAGATAGAATTAAAAAAGATGTAGCAGGAGCAATTGATTCTGTTATAACTCCTAAGACTAAGACTAGAAAACAATGCGCTAAAGAATGGGCTTCAGATGCTTAAGAAGTTTCTTACATTAAGTCTTTTATTATTCTCAACTATAAGTTCTGCAGAATATGTTTATGAGGCTAATCAACCACTTATTGATTTAAAGACGAATTATATAGCCACATCTTATAATTTAGCGTCAGGAGATGATCAAGTCTCATCAACATTTAATCTAGACTTTACTTATACTTTTTATGGCCAAGATTTTACTATGGTCAAAATGGCAACTAACGGATGCCTTCATTTTTGGAAATCAGGTTCAAGTGGCTATTGCAACGATTATACTCCCGATCCTTTACCTTATCGAAACTATACCCTATATCCTTTCTGGACTGATTTAATTAGAGACAATGGTTCAAAAGTTCTAGCTAGAAACTTTACTGATAAATCTGTCTTTGGTTGGTATAATCTTAGAGAATATAATCGCTCTAATACTGATAACAGTTTTGAGGTTATACTTTGGAAAGCTGATGATAGCTTCGAATTTAGATATGGTGGTTTAAATATTATTCAGCATGATGTTATTATCGGAGAACAAGGAGATAGTGACGAGGTTTATACTTATCTCCATTATGATGAATGTAGTACAGGTACAACTAATGGTAGTAGTTGTGTTAGTCAAAATTGGAATAGCTCTACATTTAATACTTTACTAGAAAATGGTGGTTCATTATATGGAGTAGGTTCTGGAAATGCATTAGATTGTAGTAATCCATTAAACAGTACATCTTGTACAGGATATGCAGCAGCTTATTTAACTCAACAATGTGGTATAGATTCTTTACATAGTGAATCTTGTCCTTTATATTGGGAAGCTTATGATGATTTACAATGTGATTTAGACCCACAATATAGTCCTTCATGTGCAGGATATACTCAAGAACAATCAGTAGCATATTATACTGAGGAAGAACATTTTGATTATGGATATGATGATTATGCAGATCAGTATGGATTTGATGAATATGGATTTGATGATGACCCATATGCTTATCAAGAATTTACTGATGAAGAATGGTATGAGATAGATTTAGAAGAATTTGGTCAAGAACAAGTAGATGAATGGTATGGAACTGATGTAGCTTTCAACGAAGATGGTTTTATAGATTTTGATAGTCATATGGAAGAAGAATTATTTTTCACAGGCGTTGAAGATGGTATGACACAGTATGACTTAGAACAAGAAATATTGTATATAACAGAAAACTATGAAACCTATGAAGAATATGTCGATCCATATATTGAAGAATTTTATCAAATTAACGATTATCAAGATGATTATTATTCTATAGAAACATTACAATTTAACCCAGACGAATTGTTAGATGAATTTGTTCATTTAGAAATATTAGAAGAAATAGAAGATTATGAAGATATAAACACCTATGTTTCAATAGATACTTTACAAGAATTAGAAGAATGGTTCGAAGAAGAAATAGCCCAGCATGATGAAGAACATGAAGAATTTGAAGAAGAATTCGAAGAGGAATGGGAAGAAGAATTCGAAGAAGAATTTGAAGAAACAGAAGAATTATATGCAGAAGAAGAATTCGAAGAAACATTAGAAGAAGAATTATATGCAGAAGAAGAAATTTTTGAAGAAGAAGCTGTTGAAGAAATTTATGAAGAATTAGAAGAAATTCAAGAAGAATTAGTAGCTGAAGCAGAAGAAGAACTTAGAGAAGATTCTGAAGAATTAATAGCTGAAGGTGGTGAGCCTTCAGAACGAAGAGGAGGAATTACTCAGGATCAATTAAATGTGGTGGCTGGAAGCATAACAGCAGCATCAAATAGCATGTCTGGCACAACAGCAGGAACAACAGCCGCCAGTGGTGGTTGGGGCTCATCACAGTCGTCCGGAGTCTCATCAACTTATGGTGGTTCATCAGCGGGTTCTGTTGGTTCAACTTCTGTAGCAGGTAATACTACATCATCAGCAATAGCAAGTTCATCAACAGGTGGTGGAATTTCAACAAGTAGTTCTCCAAGTATTTCAGACCAAATACAAACTGCAGCTGTTCAAACAAATACAATATTATCATTAAATCAAGATATGGGTTCAACAAGTGGAATGGGTGGAAGTTCTCAAACAGTTAGTAATGTAACAACAACAATTACTCCAATGCCAGGAGTTGGAGATGCTGGTTCATCTCAAGTAGTAATGGCAGAAGTTCAAGTTCAGAATATGCAGGGAGAAATAGATACAGCTGTCTCAGGAGTAATGACTGCATCAGAAGCAGATTCAATAGCTGATCAAATAGTAGCACAGAATCTAAAGAACGCACAAGAAGATATGACACAAGCACAAGAAGATACAGGACAGTATGCAGATCAAACAGCTTATGTAGCTTATTTAGGATATAATCCAGGATTTACTACTTACTATGGACAAGAAGTTCCTAAGAAACAAGATTGGTATGAACCAAGAGAAATATATGCTAATGTCTCTATATCAGATAATACATCTGGATTTTATTCTCTAGCTGGACAGAATTTAAGAACACTAAATACTATTATTAACCAACAACCTAATTTAGATGGAGGAACATTATAATGGATTGGTTTCAAAACAAAACAACTCAAATTATCGCTTTAGTTAGTATAATAGGAACACTTGCCGGGTTTGGATATACAGGTGCAACTTATGTGAATAGATTAGAAAATCTTGAAAAGAAAGTTGGCGGTATAGCTGAAACTAAAAGTGGCCTTCAAGAAATAGAAGAAAGATTCGAAGGTATTGAAACTTCTATTGAATTCATTAATAAGTCTATTGATGATACTATTCTTATAGAAGTTCGTGAAGGTGGTGATTCTATAACTGCTATTAAAGTTGATGTAGGTTCTATAAAAGCTTCAATTAAATCTTTAGAAGGTGTTATTGAAGATATTCAAGATGATATCAAAGTTCTAGAAGAAGATAACGATAATCCTTTACTGAACTAATGTTCGATAAAATCCCAGTCTGGGTAATCTCTGCACTTGTTTACATTATAGGTGGTAGTTTAATGCTGCTTGTAATGTTTTATACCTAAAAAAACTTTTCAAAAAAACTTGTATTCGCAGGTACACTTTTGTTATAATAGTTACATAATGAAAAAAGTGAGAAAAATGTCAGTATGATACTACTAGAAAGAAAATCCCCCAAAACAGGTAAAGTAAATTCAATGATTCTTGATACAACAAAAGAAGCGTTGGATTCTTATTATGCTGGTGAAGGACTTATTCAAGTTATATTCCCACAACTCAATGAAAATGAGAGAGAATTTATTAAGTCTGGATATACAGCAGAAGATTGGGACGAAATTTTTCCACCAAAGGACTTTGAATAATGCCATATGAAGCAACAGAAATAGACGGCAATTGGGTCGGACAAGAAAAATCAAGATATGATTTTGTCTTAAAACTTTTAGAGAAAAAATCAACAACAAGAGGTTATTGGGTTTATCGAATGACAGATAAATTCGGTAATATATTTATTGCTTTTGATGGTCGTGATGAATGGCCTGTTGAAAGAATTATACCAGGAACTGATGGCCTTTCTGCTACAGAACATTTTCTAGAAACTTATGAATGTTTTACTTGTAAAGCAACAGTTAATAGACACGATATAGCAGAATACAAATATGGTAGTCCAGACAGTAAACATAAACAAACTGTCTTGAATAGAATTAAATTAGGTAAATTAATTGAAAAAACAGAAGATTAAAGATATAAAAGATTCGGATATAGCAATGAGAAATCCTATCCGAAGAATACATAATCTTGATAGAGCTGAAAGAAGAGCTCAAAACCCAGATTTTAAAGAGTTGTGGAGAATTAAAAAAGAACAACTTTTAAAGAAATTTTATAATAGATAAGATTTATTTGTTATAAATATAATAGTAAACGCCGAAAGGGTTTACTTTTTTTAACCTTGCTTACTAATAGGAGGAAACTTATATGAATAAGATAAGCATATGGGACGATTTCAGTCCCTTCACAATAGGATTCGGTTCAGTTTTTAATGAACTAGATAGAGTCCGATCATTACCACAAACCAATTATCCACCTTACAATATCCGTAAAGGAGCTGAGGAAGATTCTTATATTATTGAATTAGCATTAGCTGGATTTTCAGAAGAAGATGTAACTGTTTCAGTTAAGGAATCAAATCTGACAGTCTCAGGTGAGCTTAGTGATAAAGATAATGGGTTTGTTCATCAAGGTATCTCACAAAGAAAATTCTCAAGGAACTTTGTTCTTGCAGATGATGTTGTGGTTCAAGGTGCCGATCTTTCAAATGGAATACTTTCCATTTATGCTGAAAGAGTAGTTCCGGAAGAAAAGAAAGCCAGAACTATTGAGATTGGTAATCTCAAAAAATCAGTTAAGAAACAATTCTTATCTGAATAAATAAAAATAGTTGACGCTGGGGACTTGACTTCTCAGCGTTTGCTGTTATAATAGATATATGTTTGGGAAAATAATGGAATTTTTTAATAGAAAAAAAGACCATAAATATATTCCCGAAGAAGATTATGTGAATTATACTGATCCGTATATCTCACAATTAAATAATGAAATAAAAGAGGAAAAAGAGAATGAGTTTTTGGAAAAGACTAACTGAATTTTTAATCGGCCCAGCTTCTGGTGTTCGAGCTAGAGATTCTAAAGGTCGTTATGTAAAAGACGACAAAGCAACCCCGAATGTCAATGAAGCCTATAAAGATGGTAGAAAACCTAAATCTAAAGCTAAGCCCAAAGCTAAAGCTAAGAGAGGTAGAGGCCGTCCTAAAGGTTCTAAGAATAAGCCGAAGAAATAATGGCGTTTTTATATAAAAGGGCCACAATAGATGGAACTAAAAAAAGTAGTTCAATAGGAACAGGTGGTCGTGGTAGAAAAATCAAGATTTCTATGTCAACTATGAACAAAAATAAAAAGCGTTCACATAAAGCTTATCGTGGCCAAGGAAGATAAAACACTAAATACTCATTATCCACTATTTGATGAAGGACTTTATTCAGAAGTTATACATGAAAGTGGAGAACGAGCTATCAAAATTCTTAAAGGTAAATTTAAAGATATTATCTATCAGTATGGAAAAGTAGAATTTATTCCTAGAGAAGAATCAGAAATACCTACAATTAATTTTGATAGAGCTGTAAGAAGTTGTCCTGATAAATTATTAGATACAATTTCTACAGATAAAGATTTTAATCAACTTATGGGTGATATACTCATAGAATTATTAGCCAACGAAGGCTTAAAGGAATTAGAATATGGAATACAGCAAAGAGTTCAGACAAAGGCTGGCAAAAGAAATAACAAGTGATGAAGGTTGTGTACTTAAAGTATATGAAGATCATCTAGGCTATAAAACAGTTGGAATTGGTCATTTAATTAAACCAAATGATCCCGAATGGGAAATGAGTGTAGGAACACCTATTACTCAAACTAGATGTGATGAATTATTCTTTTATGATATAAACATTGTTCTTAAAGAATGTGAAGATAATTTTCATAACAACTGGAGAGATTGGCCAGAAGAAGTTAAACTAATAATAGCAAATATGGCTTTCAATTTAGGTTTACCTAGATTAAAGAAATTTCAATTAATGTTTAAAGCATTAAATAAAGGTGATTATAAAGAAGCCGCTAAAGAAGGTTTAGATTCATTATGGGCAAAACAAGTTTATAATCGTGCAAGACGATTAATGAATCGTTTACGCGACATTGATGTTACAGACAAATTTGATAGCGACGGTAAGTTAAAATAAAAATTAGGAATATATTATGAGTGATATGGAAAAGACCTTGAGAGAGGCACTTATTATTAAGTATGAAGGTGAGATAGCTGAAGCTAAAGCAAATGTTCAAGTTTACTTAGCTAATCCTGTTGGTATTGGAGAGCATCCAGATATCATAGCAGCTATGGATATACAAATAGAGAAGATGGCACATGCAGAAGAAAAACTGTTAGCCGTAAAAAATCATTTTATCCCCAATAGAGTAGTTTAGTGCATTTCTACACTAATGTACAGAAGTATAAAGACTTCATACTAGCTCGTGGTATAAAGAATGGTGAGAAGTATATTAAGAGATTAAAATACGAACCCACTTTATATATACCAACGAAAAAACACACAGCAACAAAGTCTATACGAGGTGAATTCTTACAAGCTAAGAAGTTTGGTTCAATTAATCATGCTCGTAATTGGCGAAAGAAATTCAAAGGCACTAATGTTGATATACACGGATTAGATTCATGGGAATATACTTATATTAATGAAGTATTTCCAAGTGATATAGATTTTGATATCAATCAAATAAATGTTTTAAATATTGATATAGAGTGTGAATGTGAAAATGGGTTTCCTGAACCTGTAGATGCTAATGAAAAAGTAAATGCTATTACAATGAAATTGTTTGGCGATGATACTATTCATGTTATCGGAACAGACGATTTTGATTTCAAAACTGATAATCCTAATGTAAAATATTATAAATGTAAACATGAGCTAGAACTTTTAAAAACATTTATGAATGTTTGGAAAGAGCTTGATCCTGATATAATTACAGGTTGGAATGTTGAAACATTTGATATTGCATATCTTATTAATAGAATTTGGAAATTATTTAATTGGGATACAGTTACAGAATTATCTCCACATAAGTTAATTACATCTAGAGAATGGTTTTATATGGGTCAAAAGAAAATGATATCATATAATATATCTGGAATTGCAGTATTAGATTATCTTCAAATGTATAAGAAGTTTACATACATTACAAGAGAAACATATAGATTAGATCATATTGCCGAAGTTGAATTAGGTAAAAAGAAAATAGATTATTCTGAATTTGGTGCAATGCATTTATTCTATAGAAATGATTATCAAAAATTTCTAGAATATAATATTCGTGATACAGAACTTGTTGAAGAACTAGATGATAAGCTAAAACTAATGGATTTAGTTATCACTATGGCATATAGTGCTAAGTGTAATTTTGATGATGTGTTTGGTTCAGTTCGATATTGGGATTTATTAATTTATAATTTCTTGAAGAAAAAGGGAATGGTTCCACCACCTAAAAAAGGAAGTCAAGATTCTAGAATTATTGGAGCTTATGTAAAAGAACCACAAATTGGTCAACACAAATGGGTAATGTCATTTGATTTAAATAGTCTATATCCACATTTAATTATGCAGTATAATATGAGTCCTGATACTTATCTATTACATAAGTTTAATCAAGAGATATCTGTTAAACAATTATTAGAAGGTGAAGTTGATATAACATCATTAACTAATACAACAGTTACACCTAATGGTGCTATGTTTAATATAGATAGACAAGGTTTCTTGCCAGAACTATTAGAAGAAATGTATGATGAAAGAGTTTTATTTAAAAATAAAATGATTCAACATTTAAAAGAATTAGAAAATACTCCTAAAGAAGATACAGTAACAAGAAAGAAATTAGAATACAGTATTACTGCAGAGAATAATAATCAGTTAGCTAGAAAGATTTCTCTTAACAGTTGTTATGGTGCTTTAGGAAATCAATATTTCAGATACTTCAATAGAGATATTGCTGAGGGAATTACAACAGCTGGACAATTAAGTATTAAATGGGTAGAGAAAGCTGTTAATGATTACATTAATAAATTATTAGAAACTGATGATGATTATGTTGTAGCGATTGATACTGATTCAATTTATGTTTCATTTGAAAATTTAATTGATAAAGTCAATCCAAAAAATCCTGTAGAGTTTTTAGATACGATTGCTAAAGATAAATTAGAGCCTATGATTAATGATTCGTATGAAGAATTGGCTTCGTATATGAATGCTTATCAAAATAAAATGGTTATGGGTAGAGAAGTTATTGCTGATAAAGGTATATGGACAGCTAAGAAAAGATATATTCTTAATGTACATGATTCAGAAGGAGTTAGATATAAAACTCCTAAATTAAAACTCATGGGTATAGAAACAGCTAAATCTTCAACTCCAATGTGGTGTCGAAAGAAATTAGAACAAGGTATAAGAGTTGTTATGAATGAGACTGAATCTGATGTTTGGGAATTCATTACAGATGCTTGGAATGAATATAAAACATTGCCTATAGAAGAAATATCATTTCCTAGAGGTGTTCAGAATGTAACTAATTATTACAATTCTGCATCAATATATAAGAAAGGAACACCAATTCATGTTAGGGGTTCACTTTTGTATAATAATTATTTACATAAATATAATATAGACAAGAAATATCCGGTTATTACAAATGGTGAAAAAATTAAATTTTGTTATTTAAAAGTACCTAATGTAATAAACGAAAATGTAATAAGTTTTGTCAATACATTACCTAAAGAATTTGAATTAGAATCATTTATAGACTATGATCTTCAATTCAATAAATCTTTTGTCGAACCTTTAGGAGTGATATTAGACAAAATCGGTTGGACAACAGAACCTGTTTCCAACTTAGACAATTTTTTTGGGTAAGAAAAAATGAATCCATTTATATACAAAGCAAAAGTATTAAGAATAGTTGACGGAGATACTTGCGATGTCATGTTAGATTTAGGTTTTAACTCTTTTATGAAGGGTAGAGTTAGATTAGTTGGCATTGATACTCCAGAATCAAGAACAAGAGATTTAACTGAAAAGAAATATGGTAAAGCAGCAAAACAATTTTTTGTTGATTGGGTTGCTAAATATGATTCTATTTTAGTTGAAAGCACCGAAAAAGGAAAGTTCGGAAGAATTTTAGGGACATTATATGACCCTGAACAAAAAGAATGTTTTAATGAATTAATCATTGAAGCGTATCATGCAGTACCTTATACTGGTCAATCTAAAGCTGATATTCGTGAAGCACACATGGCGAACAGAAAAAGATTGACAGATTCAGGATTTACTGTATAATAATAGTATGAGTGTAGAAAATATATTTTTAACCTTACACTTAGTTACATGGGTTTTGTTAATCTGTAATATGGTAGAACTTCATACATTTAAAAAAGAAGTTCGTCAGATGGTAGATTACGAAAATACTCTCAAACGGAAACGAAGGGAGATCAGAAAAAACGGAGATTAATATATTATGAGTTATTTGAAAAATCTAGTTAAAACGACAGGTAATGAGTTTGCTTCTATTGTAGAGGAAGGTGTACAAGCGGCTGATGTTAGTGGATACATTGACACAGGTTCGTATATCTTTAACGCTTTATTATCTGGTTCGATATATGATGGATTACCTAATAATAAGATTACAGCTTTGGCTGGTGAATCTGCTACAGGTAAAACATACTTTGCACTTGGTATGTGTAAACAATTCTTAGATGACAACCCAGAAGCGGCTGTTATCTATTTTGAGTCAGAAAGTGCTATCACAAAACAAATGATCGAAGATAGAGGAATTGATTCTTCTAGAATAGTCATTGTTCCTGTTACAACAGTTCAAGAGTTTAGAACTCAATCTATTAGAATACTTGACCAATACATAGAAGATAAGACAGATATGAAAATGTTATTTGTTTTAGATTCTCTTGGTATGTTATCAACAACGAAAGAAATTGAAGATACTGCTAGTGGTTCTGAAACTAAAGATATGACAAGAGCCCAATTAGTTAAGGGCACATTTAGAGTTTTAACACTTAAACTTGGTAAAGCGGGTGTTCCTTTAATAGTTACTAACCACACTTATGACGAAATGGGATTATTTGCCAGAAAAGTTATGGGTGGTGGAAGTGGTCTTAAATACGCAGCTTCTTCTATTATCTTTTTATCAAAGAAAAAAGAGAAAGAAGGAACAGAAGTTGTAGGTAATATTATTCATTGTAAGAATGAAAAATCAAGATTAACTATTGAGAATAAAATGGTTGATGTAATATTAAGATATGAAGAAGGTTTAGATAGATATTATGGTTTAACTGATTTAGCTATTAAACATGGAATATTTAAGAAAGCATCTACTAGAGTAGAATTACCAGACGGCACAACACAATTTGCTAAAACAATTAATAATAATCCAGAGAAATACTTTACAGAAGAAGTATTAGATAAATTAAACGAAGCAGCAAGACAGGAATTTTTATATGGCAACGAGATTAGAACAGACGATACTCAAGAATCTGATACAGAATGAAGAATATACTAGAAAAGTATTACCTTACATAAAATCAGAATTTTTTCAAGAGAGGGACGAGGAGTTCCTATTCAAACAAGTTAAAGAATACTTTTTAAAGTATAAATCTGTTCCTACACCTGAAGCTTTAATAATTGACATTGATGAAAAAGATGGTGTTGATGCTCAATTACTTCAAGAATCTATAAATCTTATTCAAGAAATAAAAACAGATAATTCTTCTACACCAGAAGAATGGTTGATTGATTCAACAGAGTCTTGGTGTAAAGATAGGGCTGTTTATAATGGAGTAATGAATTCTATTGAGATTATTCAAGACAAAGAAGGTAGTAAAGGAGAAATTCCAGATATTTTAAGAGACGCTTTATCTGTATCTTTTGACACAAATATTGGACATGATTTCTTAGATGATTGGGAACCAAGATATGATTTTTATCATACAGAAGAAGAAAGAATTCCTTTTGATTTAGAATTTATGAATAAAATTACAAAAGGTGGGTTACCAAACAAGACATTAAATATTTGTATGGCTGGAACAGGTGTTGGTAAATCTTTGTTTATGTGTCATGTTGCTTCTAGTTGTCTAGTTCAAGGAAAGAATGTTTTATATATCACTATGGAAATGGCTGAGGAAAAGATAGCTGAAAGAATAGATGCTAATCTGTTAGATATATCATTAAATGATTTAGATGATTTACCTAAGTCAATGTATGAAAAGAAAATTAAAAGAGTTCAAGAAAAGACAAAGGGTAAATTAATTGTCAAAGAATATCCTACAGCTTCAGCTCATTCAGGACATTTTAGACATTTATTACAAGAATTAGATTTAAAGAAAAATTTTAAACCTGATATTTTATTTATAGATTATTTAAATATCTGTGCTTCATTTAGAGTTAGACCTGGTAGTAATGTAAATACATACACTTATGTTAAAAGTATTGCCGAAGAATTAAGAGGATTAGCTGTTGAATTTGATGTTCCAATTATGTCGGCTACTCAAACAAATAGAACAGGATTTGTATCAACTGATGTTGGACTTGAAGATACATCTGAATCATTTGGATTACCTGCTACTGCTGACTTTATGTTCGCATTAATATCTACAGAAGATTTACAAGAATTAGATCAAGTAATGGTTAAACAATTAAAGAATAGATATAATGATCCAACATATCATAGAAGATTTGTTCTTGGAGTTGATAGAGCTAAAATGAGATTGTTTGATTGTGAACAGTCTGCTCAAGATGAATTAGTTGATATTGGACCTGTTATGGATCAATCTACTACAGGTGAAAGAATCAGTAGTGAAAAGACAGAAAATTTTAAGTATTGATACCGCATGAACACTTTTGATATAATAGTAGTATGAGTAAAATTAGACAAATATTTTTAGACCAAGACGGAGTTCTGGCCGATTTTGAATCAGGCCTAACAAAAGCTTTAGGTTATAAAGTTGATTTAAAAGCAAAGAAAGATGTTTATGATCAAGAAAAAAGAAAACTAACAGCTCAAAGATTATTTAGAAATCTTGAGCCATTACCAGATGCTTGGAAGTTAGTTGACTACTGTTTGAATTCAGGTATTCATACTGAAATACTAACAGCAGCTGGAACAGTAAACAGAACTTTAGTTGTTAAAGACAAGATTGATTGGATAAGAAGATATGTAAGCCCACATTGGATAGTTATTCCCACATTTAGTGGTAGTCAAAAAGCGGCATATGCACATAAAAAAGCTGTTTTAATTGACGATAGACAAAGAAATATTGACTGTTGGGTAGAAGCTGGTGGAATTGGAATTGTCCATAAAACAGCTGATGAAACAATTAAACAATTAAATGAAATTATCGACGCAGAATAAGAAAGGGATTATTAAACAAAGACCTTTATTAGACCTTCTCAATGAAAAAGTAGAGTTGAGAAAGGAACTTATTCAGCTAAAAAAACTACACGAATCAGAAGAAAGACAAGAAGAATTGCTAGAAAAAATTCAAGAGATTGAAGAATTTATAGCTGAACATAAAATTCAAAAATAGTATTAACATAAATACTGATTATGAAAACCTTTCTTCAAGTAATCAAAGAAACACCCCAAAATGATAAGCTCGATAAGCTTACGCATAATATTCCACTATCTAAGAAAAGATTAAAGCAATTACAGAGATTTCCTGATTTAGCTTTGATGTTTGATTTTGAAGGTTGGCAGGGTTATCCACCACCAGCAAATTCATCTAAAGTAGCTTTTGATGAAATCAATTATATAATGGGATTACAAGATTTCCGTGATCAATGGGAAACTAATATGAGAATGCATGATACAAAAATAATGACTGCATTCAGGAATTATCTTGAAAAACATGATTTAGAAGTTGATTTAGAACCAATTAAAAAAATAAAAGATGATTCAGAACCAATTATATTATCACTAAAAAGACATTATAATAGACCTAGACCAAAAGACTTAGCAGATAAGTTAGGTATAGGATTTACATTTTTTCCATTAAAGACAGCAGAGACACCTTCTTATCCATCAGGACACGCTACACAAGGTAGATTAGTAGCAAAACTTATAGCAGACGAAGTTCCATTCGAACATAGATCAAACATCATAAGAATTGGTGAAGATATAGGAGAAGGCAGACAAGTAGCAGGAGCACATTATCCTTCAGATACAGAATTCGGACATAGATTAGGTGATGAATTATATAGAATATCAAAATCATCTACATCAAAATTAAAATTAGAAACTTTAGGAGAAATGACACAAACTGCATTACAACAAAAAATAGCTGATGCTGATCCGGGTTTAGATTTACATTCAACAACAAAAAGAATAGCTAATACAGGTGATTTAACAGACAAAGAATTTGAGAAAGTTCTTAAAGATAAATTAGACGCTAAGAGTATAAAACTTATTAATCCTAGAACAGGAAAAAATAAGAGTGCAGCATTTAATATGTTTGAATTTGAAATTGATGATAAAGTATATGATGTAACACTAGCAGGTAAAATAGCTGGTCGAGGTTCAAAAGGAACATCAGATAATGAAACATCATTCTTACTTGTTCTAGCAGCTAGACAAGCTGGTGCAAAAGATGATGTAACAGATATAGGGATTAAAATGATAGATCCTAATGTTTATGGAAAAGTATCTAATGGGAAAGGAATAATAGGAGAAGAACAAGCTAAAAAATTACTAGCTTATGTAGAAAATAATGAGAGTTGGTTTACTTCTCATAGATTACAAGTTAATGCATTACTGAAAGTAATAGGGAAAAAAATTCCTAAGTTATATGTAAAAGATGACAGTTCATTAGATGTTAATACATCAGCTGTAAACTTATATAAACAAGATTTTGGAATTAGTATAGCTAGGTCTTTAGATAAATGGAATCCAGCAGATGTATGGTTGTATTATGACAAGGCAGTTCCTGAACATTCAAGTTTAACAGCATTAAATATGTATATGTACTATTCAATTAAATCAGTTCAAGGCGTTATTGGAATATCTCTTAAAAAAGGATCAGGGATATTAGGGTATAAAAATTATCACGAACCTGATAAAATAAATTTAAAGAAAGTAGATTTAAAAATGTCAGCATTAGGCTCATTAGCTGGTACATTATCCTTTGTAGGAGATGGTGTTGATGATATGAGTTTAGCATTTAGAATTTTTTCTGCTAAAGATACAGACTTAATTAGAGGAGAAGGTGAAAAGAAAGGAGCTGAAGCAGTTCAAGGTAAAGTCGCGTTAGAGTTATTGGATACTTTTACAGGTAAAAGTTGGAAAAGATCAATCACCGCTGCAGGTGGTGCAGACATATTAGAATTAGAGAAAGGTAAATGGATATTTACTACAAATGGAAAGAAGAAATTTAAAACAGCTAAAGCTAATTGGGCATTTATTTCTAAAAGAAGAAACTTGACATTTGCTAGAGGTGCTAGTAAAGTTAATCATAGTAACGCATTTAGGAGTGAGAAAACATTTTTAACATGGTTAAATAAACAAGGTAAACAAGAGAATGCAGCAAAAGCATGGGTTAATTCTAAATTTCAAGTATTAGAATTGTTTTCTAAATTAAATAGTTTGTCAGTTAAAGAAGAAAAGAAATTAGCATTTGCATTATTAAAATATGCGAAGTCTGAATCAGAATGGTCATCAGCACATTTAAAATTAGAGTAATATGGAATATTTAACAGAAGCAGCAGGAAAGAATTTACATTTAGAACATCTTGAAGATGAAATTCTAAACTTTGGTATTGCCGGTGGTAGAAGTTCAATACAATTTCTACAGGCATTAAGAGATATGTTTGCTGGTGGTTCAAATAAGAAATTAAATGTAACTGTTAAATGGGATGGAGCTCCTGCTGTATTTGCTGGACCACACCCTGAAAAAGATGGAAAATTCTTTGTTGCAACAAAAAGTTTATTTAGAAAAAGAAATAGAGAAGGAGCATCTTATTTTACAAAAGCAGATATTAATGCAGATAAGAGTGGTGAGTTAGCAAGTAAACTTGGAGTTGCTTTAGATGAATTTAGTAAATTAGGAATGAGAGAAATTCTTCAAGGTGATATTATGTTTACAGATGATGTATCAACTACAGAAATTGATGGAGAGTCATATTATACATTTCAACCAAATACAATTATGTATGCTGTTCCTGTAAATAGTGAGATTGGACGAAAAATAAATCAAGCAAAAATAGGGGTTGTTTGGCATACTACATATAAGGGTGATTCAATAGATAACTTAAAAGCAACATTTGGTGCTAAGATACCCGGTAAATCATCTAGTGTATGGCAAGACGATGCAACATATAAAGATGTATCAGGTAGAGCTTCATTCACAGCTAAAGACACAGTTGCAGTAACAAACTTATTATCACAAGCAGGAAAACAATTTCAAAGAATAAATTCAACTGATTTAAATAGATTTTTAAGATGGCAAGATACAGTTCCGCCTGGAGCTGGATTTAAAACTTATCTAAATACTTATACTAGAGCAGGAAAAGCACTACCAGCATCAGGCAAAGTAGTTCAAATGTATTTTAAGCATTTTAATGATTGGTGGATAAAGAATAAAAGTGAAAAGACTTTAAAATCACACTTAACTGAAATTAGAAAAGCAACTACTATGTTAAAGAATTTAGTAGATTTTATAAACTATTTAAATCAAGCTAAAATGATGATTATAAAACAATTAGATTCAGCTAAAGGATTAGCAAGAACTTTTGTTAAAACACCTAATGGTTTAAAAGTAGTTAATCCAGAAGGATATGTAGCTATTGACAAATCGGGTGGAGCTGTTAAAATAGTAGATAAATTAGAGTTTAGTTTTAATAACTTTACTGTAGCGAAGAATTGGGATAAATGAAAACATTTTTAGAACATATTCAATATGGTTTATATGAAGGAAGTCATGTTCCTTTAGAAATGCCTATGATTGAAGAAGAAGAATTAAATAAACCTAAAAGAGGCGGTTCAAAGAAATTCTATGTCTATGTAAAAGACGGAGATAAAGTTAAAAAAGTTTCTTTTGGGGCTGCAGATGGTGGTGGTGATTTGTCTGTTAAGATAAATGATCCTGAAGCTAGAAAGAATTTTGCTTCTAGGCATGATTGTGAAAATGCTACAGATAAATTATCTGCTAGATATTGGAGTTGTAGATTACCTAGTTATGCTAAAGAACTAGGATTAAAGGGAGGTGGTAATTATTGGTGGTAATCCATACATAGATGATGGAGATGTTAGAACATTTAGCGTAGAACAAGCTGCAGAAGAATTTGTTTGGCATAGAGATAAAGAAGATAGAAAAATAACTGTAATAGAAGGTGAAGCATGGCAGTTTCAATTACATGAAAAGTTTCCAATATTACTAGAAAAAGGAAAAGAATATAACATACCAAAATTAGTTCATCATAGATTAATAAAAGGAAAAACTGATTTAGTATTAAAGATAGAAAAACAATGAGTACAAAAGCACAAGACGATTTTAATAAATTAATGACTAAAGCTTTAAAACAGTTAAGTGTTACTCCTGGTGTGCCAAGAGATATTCAAAAACTAGCTATAAAAGGTACGCAACTGTCAAGAAAAGGGTACGATTTCTTTATGAAATGGTTTGATAGTTTACCTTATGAAGATAGAGAAATTATTGCTGGAGAAATACAGCACTTCTCTAGACAGAAAAAAATGACAATTCAAAAAATGTTGAATTTTAAGTTTGAGAGTAGATTAAAAGAATTTAAAGAAATAAAAGAAGCACCAGTTAAAGGAGCAACATTTACATTTGGTAGATTTAATCCACCTACTGTTGGCCACATGAAATTAGCCGCTAAGATGAAATCAATATCATCAGGACAAGATGTATTAATATATACTACTCATACAACAGATAAGAAAAAGAATCCATTAACAAATCGACAAATTCGTAAATTTATGAATCCTATGTTACCAAGAGGTATTAATGTAGCAAAATCAACATCAAGAACAGTATTTGAAGTTGTTGTAGATTTATATAATCAAGGGTATAGATATGTTCAAATGGTTGTAGGTTCAGATAGAATAAAAGAATTTGAAACATTACTGAATAAATATAATGGAGTTAAATCAAGACACGGATATTATAATTTTGAAACAATTAAAGTTGTATCTGCAGGAGATAGAGATCCAGATGCAGAAGATGTATCAGGTATGTCAGCATCTAAAATGAGACACTTAGCATATTCAGATCAGGAAGATGAATTCATTAAGGCGTTGCCAAAAGGCTATAGACTTGGGCAACAACTATATACGGCGGTGCGGAAGGGTATGGGCATTAATGAAGATTTTCCTGATTTTATGAATGAAATATATGTTCCACAAGTACATGAATGGGGTTCTCAAGAAGGTAGAGAGTATGCACAAGACTTTACACCACATGAACCTGTTGTTGATTGGAGAAAAATATCAACATGGAGAGAACAAGAAGATTTACCTAAAAAAGTATTAGCTTATAAAGAAAAGATGTATAAAGAATTAAAATCAGAGAGAGATGATTTCAAAAAAAGATATGGCGATAGAGCTGATGAAGTAATGCACGCAACAGCAATGACAATGGCTAAGAGAAAATATGGATATACTTAATTACAGAGAAGAAACACTAGTTTTAGATGAAGGTGTTAATGATCCTGGAATATTTAAAGCAATTATACTAGCAGGTGGACCTGGTAGTGGTAAGTCTTATATAGCACAGAAGTTAGGATTAAAAACATTGGGATTAAGAGTAGTCAATTCAGATGATTTCTTTACTATGTTAATGAAAAAGAAAGGTCTCTCATTAAAGATGCCAGAGAATGAACTAGAAGATAGAGAAGTGGCCAGAATGGCAGCGAAAGCATTAACACAAAAAAGATTAGATACAACTATTGATGCTAGATTGGGTGTATTACTTGATTCAACATCAGGAGATCAGAAAAAAGTTGTTAAAATAATAAAAAAATTAAAACAAGTAGGATATGATGTTAAAGTAATATTTATTGAAACATCATTAGAAACAGCACAGAAAAGAAATCAACAGAGATCAAGAACTATTCCACCAGATGTTGTTAAATATTCATGGAGTGGTGCACAAGAAGCTAAGAAGTTTTTAAAGAGATCAGTAGCTCCTAGAGATTATCATGTAATAGAAAATGAATTTGATGGAAAAGTAGATATATCTCTTGCAGGAAAATTATCTACATGGGCAGTTAAGATACCAGTAAAAGGACAAGAATGGGTGGCAGCTGTTAAAAGAGGACAAGATTCTATGACTACAGAGAGTATAAATAATAGTATAAGATCATTTTATCGGTTTTGGAGTAAACAATAATGACAATTGGAACAACTAATATTGGTGTATCTACAGTTAGAGCTGAATTAGGTAAATCATATTCTGCAGGAGATAATATCTCACTTAAAGATATGAATACAAAATGGGTTGCAATTGATAAAAGTAACGCATCAGATTCTAGATTCACACTTACAGGTGTGGGCACTATGACTAGTGATGATACAGTTACTTCTGATCAAAGTGATTTAGATTCTAATCCTTCAAGTTTAAGTGAATGGAAAAATTATAATCGTGTTACACCTATAACATGGGATGCGGCCGCATCTAATTCAACTTTATCTGATACAAGTGTTTATACTAGTATTCCTTCAGCTTCCGGTGGTTGTAGCACTATAGTTCAAAATAGTGTAGAACTCTATTGTAAAAGAGTTAGTAATGATATAGTATGGTATGGTGGTGAAGGAGTTCACGCTGCTGGTCATATTACTTATATTGGAAATGATTCAGCTATTACTAGTGATACAGAAATTGCAAGATTAGCAGGGGCAGCAGCCGATACTTCAACAACAGTTTCAGTAGCATATGGTAATGCTATTACCCCTGTAAATAATATTCCAGTAAATGCACAAGCTACATCATCAGGTTCTACAAGTTCTAATTTAGTATCAACTAACACAAAAATAGGTTATAAGTGGGCAACACAGAGTATAGCAGAGTGTGCAATAGGTGGCTCAACTAGTTATTGGAAGTGGTATATAACTTTTACAGTTACAGTTGCTGGTTGTGAACCAAGAGATTTTAAATTCTATACAGGATATGGAGTTACAGCTCAAACAACTTATTGTTGTTAAGGAAATTATGCTAACATTTAAAAGAAACATAGAAGTAGATAGAGCCGGTGGTTCAGATAGTGAGTGTATAGCACTTATTGTTGAATGTTGTGTTTATACTAATATAGTTATGAAAGAAGTTACATTTACAAACCCAAGTGATTCTAGTGAAGAAACAGTTGAAATAATAGATTGGGAAAATTCAACAAAAAAAGGAAGTGAAACAGTTACTTGGGAAATTCCAACAAATTTAAGAACATCAGAAGTTAAACAAGCAAGAGGTTGGACTACAGCCAATGATTATACTACAAAATATAGTCAATGGATAAAAGAATTAAATAAAGATGAAGAAATAATATCTGCAGAAAACAAATTATTAGAGGATTATGCTGAATTTGATGGACAAGTCTCAGCATAGAAAATTTCAAATACATAAATAGAATTAATAGGAGATAAAAACCATGACCTTATGGAAACCAATCACAACTGAAGCAGCTTTAGGCACTAGTACAGGTGCAGCATCTAATGTGGGTAGCAGTCGTTATGTTAGACTACTCAATACTGCAGCAGCTGGAACTGAATATTTAGTAACTTTAGAAGAATCTGGCGGAACAGATATTGGAACATTTACAATAGAAGGCCAACAAGAAGTTATAATTCAAAAAGACCCTTCTGATCAATTATTTGCAGCAAACGCGGCAGTAATGGCAGTAGGCGTAGCAATCAATTCGAACTAATACTATGTCAGGACACATAATCAACGATTTTAAAGATTTGCGTAGTTTAATAGGCGAGGTTACTAAAGCTAACCCAGCTAAGACTACTTATCAACAAAACGCACAGAAAATGGGTGTTATGAAAGAAGCACCTGAAGCTAAACCTAAAGATGATAAAGGTGATAGAGGTATTGCAAGAAGTCTTGGTAAAAAACATGCTGGCGAAGAAGAAATAAAGAAAGCCTATTTGAAATTAGGTAGAGCAGCACAAGGTTCAGTCGAATATCAAAAAAAATTAATCCAAAAAGAATTAGCTAAAATGGGTTATAAAACTTATTCAATGTATGCATTTGATCAATTATTCAAGTTTGAGAATGCACAATTAGAGAGTGCTCTTTCAGATATGCGAAATATTGTTAAGACTAAAGGAGCCAGAAAGATTAATGGTATAATGGTTGATATGTTTACGGCTAGTGTTATAACACAGGCTTATGATAAAGTAAATGATGCTAATAAAAAGAAAATGGAAAAAGCTAATCTTCAAACTTTAGTTAAATTAGCACATAAGATTATGGGTATGAAAGAAGAATTCACTTTAAACGAAAGTAAAATGGGTGATCTTCTCATTGATATACAAATGGGTGCTACAGCTAAAGAGTTAGCAAGAGATCATAATATAACTTTAGCAGCAGCTAAGAGCTTCCTTTCAGATTATTATGGAAATAAAAAAACAAGAAAAGCACCAGGTCTAAAGAAAGAATATGCTGTATTAGATACAGGTCTTGACAAAGCTCTCAAGAAGTTTAAAGTTAAATTCTCTAAAGATTTAAAGAATGTAGATGAAGGTAAAATGAAAGACATTATTATGGATTTTGAAGCTGGTGTTTCAGATGCAAAGATTGCTAAGTTGTATAATGTTTCAATACAAGTTATCAAGGGATTGAGAAAAGATTGGAAGTCTATGGGTGAAGAAAATCTTAAAGAAAGAGTTGGAATGAAACTTAGACAGATTAAATCTAAATACAAAAAACAAATTGCAGATTTTCAAAGAGGCAAAGACTTAGATTATGATGCAGAATTAGCTTTACTAGCTTATGCATATGATAAAGGTCTAGTTAGTTCAGATGATGCAGATGAAGTTGATGATTGGTTAATGACTAATGTTGCTGACAAGAGAGCATTCAATAAATTAAAAGAAGATGTTCAAGAAAGATTTGGTGTAAATTTACCAAGTGGTAAAAAACTTAAAGATTTTGAAGTTTTTCTAGATAGTAAAGAAATTGAGAAAGCTCTAAAAATTGTTTCTACACAATTAAAGAAAGATGGAATAAGCTTTAATCCAATGATGAAGAATCTAAAAAGTGCCCCTTCAGGTAAAGATGTAATTATCAATGCTGTTGATGAAGGAGATCGTTGGAGATTAATGGTAATGGGTCAAGAAAGAGGTAAAAACTTTAAAGAACTTGATATTTCATCTTCATTCGAACAAATTCAAAAGCTTCCTTCAGCAAAATTTAAAAATATGTTTGCAGAAGGAACATGGGCATTACCAAAGACTTCTAAACAAAAGAAAGAATTAAAAGACTTGATGAAAAAACCAATCAAACTTGGTAAAAATGGTGATGATGCTTCAGATGTAATTAGTAATCTTATTGGGGACGACAGTTTATTAGATGATATATATACTGCTGGTAAAAAGAATCCAAATGGTGATGCAAGAGAAGTAATTAAGAAACACATGAAAAGATTGGGTATCAGAGAAGAAACTAGAGAAGATAAACTCAAAGAACAAAAAGAACATGCTAAACAGTCTCCATTCAAATTAAAATCACAAGCATATCCAAGAGCAGTAGCAATAAATACTGATGGATTTGGAAACAGACATGCTACAGTTGAAGATATTATAGCAGCATGTGATAGCTTTGGAATGATATTAGATAAAGAATTACAAGTTGAACAAGTTCAAAAAGAACTTGGTAAGAATGGCTTTATATCTTTTAAACAAACAGATTTAGAAGATGTATTCCATGAAAGAGAAACACAAAGAGTTATATTAGCATTAGAATCTACAGTTGAAGAACAAAAACCTACTGAATATACAAGAGATGAAGTAGAAGATGCTTATATAATGGGTGAAGAAATAGAATTTTTAAAACCAGACGGATTAAAAGCTGCTGGAAAAATACTAAAATTGAGTGGAAATACTTATAATGTAAAAGATAAGTTTACAGGAAAGTCATACACTTACAAATATATAGGGGAAACAGAAGTGAAAACATTTAATCAAGTTATGACTGAAGGACGCTTTCCTAAGAAATTAGTTAAAATGGCAATGGGTATTGTTTGGGACAAACGATATGCAGGTGGAAATATGACTGGAGCAGTAACAGCTATAGAAAAATTAAAAAAAGGTCTATCAGATGATCCAGAAGTAAGAAATGCATTAAGATTAGCTAATGAAGGTATTGATAAATGGATACCAGAAGGTGGCGACAAAGAAGCATATCAAAAATTCTTTATGAAAGCACTTAAAAAGTTTGGTGTTAATTCACCTGATGAATTAGAAGGTGAAAAGAAGAAAGAATTCTTTGATTATGTAGATAAAAATTGGAAAGGCGATCACGAAGAAAAAGACGCAAATCCTTCAGACCACAAAATAGATGGTCGTAGAAAGAATTTTAGAGAGAAGATGAGAAAACTCGGATACATCAAGGGTAACTAAGATGATTCGTGAAGGCAGAAGAGCACCAGATTTGGGAATGCCTACACAAGCGGGTAATAATCTTCTCTATGATTTAGTCAAGAAGGCTAAGTCAGAAAGAGAATTACTTAGTATGATTGATAAGTTGGCACTCAAATTGGGTGGCAAATACAAAGATGCTAAGGATGAACTTATAACGAGAGCTGCAGTAGATGCTTTTGACCAGAAAGGAAACAAAGGCCAACAAGCAACTACAGACAGACAAGTTCAAGTTCAAATAGCTAGTGCAGCTGACCTATCGGGAGGTGGCACTATTAAACTAAATGATAAGAGTTCTATTAAGATTAATCAAGCAACAGCTAAGAAAGTCTTAAAGAACTTAATGAACTTAAAGCCTGCTCAGCGTGGTGAAGTAACAAAAGCCATGCAGAAAGATAAGAAAGGGTTTAATAAGTTCTTAAAATTACTAAATAGATAGTAATATAATATATAATTTTATTGGGAGATAAAAACAATGCCATTATGGGGAGCAACAGACGCAGACGAGTCTAAACCTAAACATTTGACAACAGCGCGAAAAAAAGAAGTATATGCAAACGCAAGCGGTTGGGTAGTTGAAGCAGGCTCTACACAATCTGGGAACGACAATACAAGTGCCGATCCAGAGATTTTAGTAGCAATTGGTTCACTAGCAACATCATTGGGCGCAGCAGATATTACTGAAATTGATTGGATAACTACAGCAGCAGATAAATCTGATGGATTTACTCTATCTGTTAGAGTATTCTTTAACGAGCCAGTAGATGTCGATACATCAGGTGGAACACCTTACTTAGCTATAACCAACAGTAATGCTGGTTCTGGTTCAGGTAGAGGACCACACAACTTAGCATACGCAAGTGGAACAGGAACTAACGAACTTGTATTCTCACTAGCAATAGCAGCGGGTAACGCAGCAACAAACGCTGATGATGTATTGAGTGTCGGAACTAACGCAATGGCGTTAAATTCAGGTACAATCAAAGATGCTGGAACAACTGATAACGCGACTATTACTAATAGTTCAGCTATCGGAACAGCAGCTGGTACAATAACAGTCACAGCATAATTTTAGGTTAAGATAATGAAAAGTTTTAAAACTTATTTAAACGAAGTAGCTTTAGGCACTGGAACAGCTGGAATAACAGCTGACGGTGATTTTGACTTCCATAGAATGGACCAAGAAGATGTAAGAGCCAGAGTTAATACCTGGCTCTCAGCTAATATGCAAATGGAGTTCGCGACAGTTAATGCAGCTCTTATTCAATTAGCTAAGAAAGTACAACAGATTGGTGTTTCTTTTGATGTACAAGTAGAAGCAGCGGGCGATAGTGGATCACTTAGAATACCTTTATCAGTATTCGGTGAAAAAGTTGATCCAACAGGAAGATATGTTGACAACATGGGTGTAACTATTCCTGAAAATCTTGTATTGGATATCCAATATGAGAAAATGCCTACAGGCGGATTTAAAGTATCGGGTAATATACAGCAGTAATTTTCCGTTATAAGTAATTATATAATGGATATTTTTGAAGAACTCAACGAGGAGAATTTTACCTTATTCGCAATTCGTCATTACGATAATCCGCAATGCACATCAACAGAAGAATTCTATGAAGATATCAGAAGATTCAGATACCTAAAAAGACTTCTTAAAAGATATTACAAAAACGGCGAATTACGGGAAAGATTGATTCTCAATCACCTTATAGTATTAAACAATTTGTTTGGTGTAGAACACGCCATACGAATGCTACTATATAAGATTGAAGAAGAATATTGGCCTGTATTAAAAACATGCTTAATATATCTAGAGTATGTCGAAGAAAATTGGAAGCTAGAAGTTCCATTAGATAAAGAAGTAATAAATAGACTTAGAGAGTTATAATAAATGGGAAGAGGAGTTGACACCGTAATAGTTTTTAGAGTTTTAAAACTCTTAACAACACCTTGGAAAGAACAAGCCGCATTCAAAGAAGGCTTAATAGACGAGAAGGGAAAAAGAACTAAAAAGAAACCTTCTACATCAAAAGAGAAAGATGCATATACACTATTGCATCGTCTAATATTCAATTTAAAAAGAATTATGGAGATGATTCCGTTTGGAAAAACAAAAATCGCTTCATATGCTGCCGCACTATTTCTTATCAAAGAGCATACTGGTCTAAAAGGCTCTCAATTAGATAAAGAAGTTTTTAAATATTTAAAAGAAACTGGACAACTTGAAGATGAACTCTTAGAAGAATTTGTTCCTATAACTAAACTACAAAACGAAAAAACTTACATCTTAACTAGGCGTATGATGATTGATGAAGAAATCGACGCTGAACGAGGTGATACAATAATTCATTCAGGTGCAAAGCCTGCAGGAAAAATATACGGAGTCTCCGTATTTAAAATGTACAATGTTGATAAAGAAGCTATGATGTATTGTACTGGACATGATTTGAGATAGATAATTAGAAGGAGGAATATATTATGAATCTATTAAACATCAAAATAAACCAAGCACCCTTAGACCCTATAGATACTACTGATATCTTTAAAGATAAGAGAGTAGTAATCTTTGGATTACCAGGTGCATTCACACCTACTTGTTCAACTAAACAAGTTCCAGCATATGAAGAACTATTTTCAGAGTTTGAAGCAAAAGGCATTAATGAGATATGGTGTATTTCTGTTAATGATGCTTTTGTTATGCAAGCCTGGAGACATAATCTAGATGCACAAAGAGTGAACTTTTTAGCTGATGGAAATGGCGAATTGACCAGAAGATTGGGAATGTTAGTCAAAAAAGAGAATTTAGGTTTCGGATATAGGAGTTGGAGATACGCTGCTGTTATAAATAATGGTGAAGTAGAACAACTTTTTGCAGAAGCAGGGATTGAAGATGATCATGGAGAAGATCCTTATGAGATGTCTAAACCTGAAACTGTATTAGAATACCTATAATGAGAAACTATAAGAAAGAATACGAGAATTACCACTCAAGACCTGAACAAAAACTCAGGAGAGCGGCTAGAAACGCGGCTAGGGCATCGTTAAAGAAGTCAACAGCTCCAGAAAAACTAGAAGGTAAAGATGTTCATCATAAGGACAATGATCCAATGAATAATGATAAAAGTAATCTTTCTATAGTAACTCAAAAATATAATCGTAGAGAACCTAGACTTAGAGAATTCAAGAAACTAAGAAATGGTGTTCAATATGAAGATATGGGAAGTGTGACTGGCCCACATATCGCTGGAACTGGAGATGATAACACAGTTCACACTAAACCAAAGAAGAAGAAAGTTCATAAAAGAATTTCTATGATTAAAGGTATGGCAAGAAATAGAAAAAATTAGAAAATGACAGAAGAAAAACAAATAGGTTTAACAGAGAAAAGTCAAGTAACTATAGATGTTAAGAGTTTGATTGGTATTCTTGCTGTGATATTATCTATAGCAGGAGTTTATTTTTCATTAACAAGTCAAATAGCACAATTACAGTTAGATGTAATTCGAATGCAAGATGCTGTAGAGATGAATGAAGAATTCAGAATCAAGTGGCCAAGAGGTGAACTAGGAGCATTACCAGATGATGCAGTTCAAGACTTAAATATTGAGTATTTACAAGATGATCTTGAGAAATTACAAGATGAATTTGATAATCATATGGAAGAACATACGAAAGAGTAAAATTATGTCTAGATTATGGAACAAATTTTTATCATACTTTATAAAGCCAAAGTATGAATTATGGATTACTTATCAACCAACTACAAATTGGGAAAGTAAGAAAGAAACACATAAATTCATAGTCAGAAAAAAGATCAAAATTACTCCAAAACATATTATTTTTTTAGATGATGATGAAAGAGTAGTTGAGATTAAATCTCAAGACCCAATAGACTACATGATTAGGGAATTATACGAATAATGCAACAAGTATTTATAGGAATTATTTTAATATTAGGTATAGGAAGTTATTTTCTATATCAAGAGAATATTAAGCTTAAAGAAAATAATTTCAAATTAGAAACAGCTGTTGAAACACAGAAAGAGACTATGGCTGTTATGAAAGAACAATATGAGAGACAAGGTGCAGCATTAAACAATATGGCGAGAGTGAATGCTGAGATAGAAGCTGAGAAAGCTGAGTATTTAGCAATATTCTCAAGACATAATCTAGATATGTTAGCACTTAAAAAACCAGGTTTGATAGAGATTAGAATGAATAATGCTAGCGAAGCCGTAATGGAGGGATTAGAAGATGATACAGAAGCACTTTATAACATTGATGCTCCTAACACTAGTGATTAGTGGTTGTGCGGGATTTGGTTCAAAAAGAATTGATGTAGTTACTAAACCTATAGAAATTGACATTATTCAACCACAATTACCTAGACCTGTAGAATTAACAGCACCTAAATGGTATGTCGTATCAACAGCCAAAATTACAAATCCCTGTAAGAGAACTATATCATTTGAGCCTAAGAAGTTTGATGAAAATGGTGTAGAACAACTTAAAAGACCTAAAGCTTGTGCTATAGAAGATACAGAAAATCCAGAATGGCCAGAAGGCTACACATATCTAGATAGATTTCTAGATGAAATGAAAGAACAAAACAATGGCGAAATTCTATTCGTCGCAACTACTGTTGGTGATTATAAAGTGATGGCAGAAGATATGCAAGAACTTAAAAGATACATCAAACAATTAGGTGAAGTAGTTGTTTATTATCGAAATGTTACTATTAAGAATCCAGATGGCACATCAGAGCAAGGTGTTGGCGTTTCTAATAGTAATGATGATTCAATAAGACCAAGTATCGGTCTATTCCCAAGACAAAAAGATTGACAAAACAACAAAAGCTAGTATAATAGATATATAGAGTTAAAATTTTGACTTTATATAAATACAATAGTATTAACAGGGATGTTAGATATTAGAAATAGCCGCTATTCAATCATTGAATAGCATATTATTAACACCCATTATCGAGAGGTATGGGGGAGAAAAGACAGGAATAGTCAAAATGAAAAACTTAATATCATTGAGTTTTCTAATCTTGATGACAGGTTGTACAACTGTCGGTGGTGTTTGGGAAGCAGGTAAAACTGTTGTAACAGGCACTGTTGACTCGGTTGTTACTGGAACATCACAAGTAGTTTCAGCAGTAACAGAAGATGTAGTTGATGCAGCAGCGTTCGTAGGTGATACTACAGCAGGTGTTGTAGCAGAAGCTTCTGATTACATTGATGCAGAAACTGATGTGCTTCAAGAAGAAGAAAGCCCAAAAGAGTAAGCTCCTTCCGACAGTTCAGAAATCGTAATGAGAGCTCAAATTCGATTAATTCGAAAATCACAATAGAAGTCAGAAGCAGGGATGAATTAAAGTCTGCTTCTGAATTCTTAAAAGAATTTTGTAATGAAACAGTTCAATGTGAACTAAAAATATTATTTAAGGACTGAAACTTGACAATACAGCGAAAGCTGTTATACTATATTATATGAGTTGAAATTAATCAACTCTTAATTAATGTCATTGTCTAGATTTTTATCAGACAAAGACACTTTTACATTTAAGGAGAAAAAAATGAAAAGACCAAATACGCTGTCGCTCACAGCTTCAAAAACAGAGTATCCAACATCAAAAACAATTAAATTTTTAGGTTCGATTCAAAAACCTGAACTTGTTGATGCCTATAAAAGAGAAGGCAGACAGCTATTATCATTAGATAAAGTTAAATCAGGAGGAAATCTTCAAACAAGAAGCCAATCCGTAATGAAACAACATATTAAAGAATTGGCTGATGATTTTTCTAATGCTGTTGACTATGAACAACAACCACCTATGGTATTTAAGAATAGTAATGATTATACTATTGTCATAGGTGAACATAGACTTCAAGCATTTAAGAAACTAGATTGGACAGATTATATTTTTGATGTTATTGATTTAGATATTAACCATCAAAATGTAACGAAAGAAGTCAAACAATGGTATAGTTGGATTAGTAATAGATCAAATGATCATAGTCCAAGTAGGCCACCTAGATTAGTCGAAACATCATCATCAATTATAACTGATATTGAAAATGATCTTATTGAAAAAGATTTTTTCAGACCTGGTAATGAAGCTTTAGCTAAGGAAATAATAAAGTTTTATAGACCATCAGCTTCAAGAAATTCACTAAAGATAATATTACACCAAGTACAAACAGGTACAGGTGGTGCTACATCAGGTACATTTATGACTTTAGATGGAAAAAATCAAGCTAAAGAGAAAGCTATAGAATGTGGATTTGATGAAAGTGTTTATGTTTGTTCACATGATATGCTTGATAGATATTTCTTTGATATTGGTGGTGATAATGATACACAACAAGAACTATTAATATATGTTAATTCTTCAAACTATTCTTTGTCTAAAGAAAAATTAGACAATCTTAGAGATGAATGTATCACTGGTGATAATAAATATTCACTTAAAACTGTAAAAAGACGATTAAAGAATTGGGGAGTACCTAAAAGACAAATGAATAGAGTTAAAGTTCTAGGATTTTTACCACAAGGTAATCAAGAAGCCAGTCAAAAGATTATTCCATTGACAAAACAGCAAAAGCTAGTATAATAGATAGTATAGATTATGTTATGGGTAGATAAAAAATATCTACGATTGATAGCGAGTAGATTCAGAAATTCTAAATGGAAAAATGAAGATTTACTAAATCACGCGTGTCCTTATTGTGGTGATTCTGAAAAGAACCCACATAAGGCTCGTGGATATCATTTCGTGTATAAAGAGACATTCATCTTCAAGTGTCACAACTGTGGAGAATCGAAATCCTTTGCTTCTTTTTTGAAAGAACAAGATAGTTCATTATGGAAGCAATACGCTGTAGAAAAGTTCTATAAGAAGAATCCAACATTTGATACAATTCCAGTTAAAACTGCTCCTTCCCCTAATTTAGGAACAAATTTACTAGAACAAGTGGGCTGTAAAAGAGCTCTAGATGCAAAACCAGCTACAGATTATCTCAATCATAGACAAATTCCAAAACATCAATGGGACGATTTATACTATATTGAGAACAGTCAGGCTCTAACTTCATTAGATACTAAATATGACAATAGAGTATTTGGAAATGACCCAAGATTGATCTTCCCTTTCTATACTAGGCAGGGAAAGTTAATCGGAGTTTCAGGTAGGGCCCTTAACAACAACAAACTAAGATACTTAACATTAAAATTTGATGATACACATTCTCTCATCTACGGACTACGAACAGTCGATTACAACAAAAGAGTTTATGTTACAGAAGGACCCATTGACAGCCTATTTTTACCTAATTCTATCGCAGTTGCAGGAAGTGATTTCTCAAAATTAAATTCAATAGTGCCACCGGAACAAGCTGTGGTTATTTTTGATAATGAGCCTAGAAACCCTGAAATTGTAAAGAAAATGAAACAAATCATTGATGATGGTTTTACAGTCAATTTTTGGCCTAAGACAATCAAACAGAAAGATATCAATGATATGGTATTAAATGGACTTTCTCCAAATATAATTATAGATACGATAGAAAAGTGTAAATTTTCAGGCCTTAAAGCTAAAATGGCCTTGAGTGATTGGAGTAAAGTTAGTGGAAAGTGAAACGAAAGTAGTCAAGAGAGATGGTTCAATCGAACCAATAGATTTAGAGAAAGTTCATAGAATGGTAGAAGCAGCATGTAAAGATGTTGCGGGTGTATCTGAATCATCAGTTGAGATGAATTCAGGCCTACAATTTTATGATGGAATAACATCTACAGAAATTCAAAGCATATTAATAAAATCTGCCGCAGACTTGATATCATTAGAAAGTCCTAATTATCAATATGTTGCTGCTAGACTGTTATTATTTCAAGTCAGAAAGGGTGTGTTCAACACCAAGTGGAAAGACTCTAAAATATATCCCCCTTTAAAAGACATAGTTACACGAAATATCAATTATGGTGTTTATGACGAACGCTTAATTACATATTATTCTGATGAAGAATGGGATAAATTAGATAGTTACATTAAACACGATAGAGATTTCAATTTTACATATGCAGGATTGAGACAAATAGTTGACAAATATCTTGTTCAAGATAGAAGTTCAGGAAAACTGTTTGAATCACCACAATATATGTATATGTTAATTGCGGCTGTTCTATTTAAAGAATATCCAGAAGAAACGAGGTTACAATATGTTAAAAAATATTATGATGCGACTTCAACATTTAAAATCAATATTCCTACCCCTATTATGGCGGGTATTAGGACTCCTTTACGCCAGTTTGCTAGCTGTGTTCTTGTTGATAGCGACGATACTCTTGATAGCATTTTCAGTTCTGATATGGCTATTGGTCGTTATGTTGCTCAGCGTGCGGGAATTGGCATCAATGCTGGTCGCATACGAGGATTGGGTTCAAAAATTCGGGGAGGAGAAGTACAGCACACAGGCGTTATTCCATTCCTTAAGAAATTTGAATCGACAGTGCGTTGTTGTACTCAAAATGGGGTTCGCGGAGGTTCTGCGACAGTTCACTTCCCAATTTGGCATCAAGAAATAGAAGATATTATTGTACTCAAGAATAATAAAGGCTCAGAAGATAATAGAGTTAGAAAACTAGATTACTCTATTCAGATATCTAAATTGTTCTATGAGAGATTTCTCAAGAATGAAGATATTACACTATTCTCACCACATGAAGTGCCAGGCTTATATGAAGCATTTGGAACTGATGAATTTGATGAAATGTATGAGAAATACGAAAGAGCTTATTCTGTGCCAAAAGAGAAAGTAAGTGCACAGAAACTATTCATGGAATTACTTAAAGAAAGAGCCGAAACAGGTCGAATATACATTATGAACATAGATCATGCTAATAGTCATAGTTCATTCTTTGAAGATGAAGCTAAAATCAATATGTCGAATTTATGTCAAGAAATCACATTACCAACAACTCCAATATCATCGCCAAAAGATGAAGAAGGAGAAATAGCGTTATGTATATTATCAGCTATTAATGTTGGCTCAATGTCAAATGATTTAAAAGAAATGCCAGAGCTGTGTGATTTAGCAGTTAGAGCATTAGATGAAGTAATTGATTATCAGAACTATCCTGTAGCTGCCGCAGAGATATCTACAAAGGCAAGAAGAAGTTTAGGTATCGGATATATAGGATTAGCACACTTTTTAGCTAAAAATAAAGTTAAATATGGTGATGATGAAGCTTTAAAATTAGTCCACAGGTTGACTGAACACTTTCAATACAATCTACTCGCGACGAGTGTTCAGTTAGCTAAGGAGAAGGGTAGTTGTGACTATTGGAGTCAAACAAAATACTTTGGTGGCCAACTACCTATCGACCATTATAAAAAAGATGTTGATGAACTTGTTAAGCCAGAATATGAGTGTGATTGGGAATCATTAAGAGAAGAAGTTACTAAACATGGAGTGAGAAACAGTACATTAACGGCACAGATGCCGTCTGAAAGCTCCAGTGTTGTATCGAATGAAACGAATGGTATAGAACCACCTAGAGATTATATGTCAATCAAGAAAAGTAAGAAGGGTCCATTGAAACAGATAGTTCCTGGATATCCATTCTTAAAGAACTTTTATACTCTATTGTGGGACATGCCTAATAATGACGGATATATAAAAGTAGTAGCAGTTATGCAGAAGTTTTTTGATCAAGCCATATCAGGTAATTGGTCATATAATCCAGAAAACTATGAAAATGGTGAAGTGCCACTATCTGAAATGGCTAAAGATATGTTGAACTCATATAAATATGGGTGGAAAACAGTATATTATCAAAATACATACGACAGTAAGAAAGAAGATGAAATTCTATTAACAGAGGAAGTTGCCGACATTGTATCTAATGACAGTTATGAAGATTTTGATGATGAAGAAGATTGCGATGCGTGTGCAATATGAGTAGAATATTAACAGAATGGGCTTTAAGATATAGAGATTGGTCAAGAGATAAGCTATGGGCTAGAATTCCCTTATGGATTTTGATATTATGGATGCTAGGATTTGCTAATCCCTATTGGTGTGTCTATCCAGTATGTTGGATCACTTAATAATGAGTATATTTAATAAAAACAAGACAAATTATCTAAAACAGCCAATGTTCTTTGGCGAAGATTTGAATACACAAAGATATGATGAATTCAAATATCCCATATTTGACAATTTAACACAGAAACAGTTAGGATTCTTCTGGAGGCCAGAAGAAGTTTCATTACAGAAAGACAGAAATGATTTTCAACAGTTAGATACTGGACAAAAACACATATTTACAGCTAATCTCAAGTATCAGACATTATTAGATAGTGTTCAAGGGAGAGGCCCAGCTTTAGCTCTACTGCCGTATTGTTCTATTCCAGAATTAGAGAGTTGTGTATTAGCATGGGACTTTATGGAGATGATTCATAGTCGTAGTTATACTTACATTATGAAGAATCTATATCCAAACCCTACAGAAGTGTTTGATACAATATTAGAGACAGAGCCTATTATAGCTAGAGCTGAATCAGTTACTAAAAACTATGATGATTTCATAGATTATGCTAAACGCTGGTCATTGAATAAGAAAAGATTTTCTAGTGAATACGAACTCAAGAAACATTTTTATAAGATGTTGATCAGTATAAATATCTTAGAAGGAATTCGATTTTATGTGTCTTTTGCATGTACTTTTGGATTTGGAGAGTTGAGGCTTATGGAAGGATCTGCGAAGATCATTTCTCTGATAGCTCGAGATGAGTCTCAACATCTCGCCATTACTCAACATATTATTAAGGCTTATCAATCTAAAGAGAATGATAAAGTAATGTTGAAAGTAATGAAAGACTGTAAACAAGAAGTGTATGATATGTATGCATCAGCTGTTCAAGAAGAAAAAGATTGGGCAGAGTATTTGATGAAAGATGGCTCTATGATAGGACTATCTTCAACACTATTAGGTAATTATGTTGAGTTTATAGCAAACAAACGATTACGAGGCATAGGACTTGAGCCTTTATATGATATTTCAAGTCGAACTAACCCACTACCTTGGACACAACATTGGCTTTCTAGTCGAGGATTACAGAATGCTCCACAAGAAACTGAAATTGAGTCATATATAATAGGTGGGATTAAACAAGATATAACTGATGAAACATTTGAGGAATTTAAATTATGAGACAGATTAACCCAATAATAGAGAAAATACTCTATACAAAATTTCACATTGGCTGGATATTGGGATTTTTACTAATGTTAATTGGCATAACAGTATTCTGGCTTTATAGAGTGATATTGTAATGACAGAAACTAATTTCATTCACGCTAAGATATGGGGAAAACCCATGTGTCCCTATTGTGATAGAGCTAAGGCCTTATGTCAGAAAGAGGGAATCAAATACACATATCATCAATTAGACGAAGATTTCACTAGAGAAGAACTACTTGAGATGTTCCCTAATGCTAGAACTTTCCCACAAATAACAGTAGATGATATCCATGTTGGTGGCTATGATGATTTATTTAAGTTTATAAGAACACATATATATCTAGAGAACCATGAGGAATGATGACAATGCATGACAATGAGAATACAGTATCACTATTTTGTGAAGAATGTGGAGCAGAGTTTCATGTAGAACATGAAATGGGATTACAGTACATGCCACATTATTGTCCCTTCTGTGGAGAACAACTCCCAGATGATGAAGTTGTCAAGATAGAAGAACAAGAACTCTTACACTAGCTGTATGAGTCTATATAATGAAAGAGAAAGACGAACAACTTAAAGCCCCCTTATCAATCATATTAACATTCATATTTGTTATAGGCTTCACTATGCTTATGACATCATGTTCAACAATAGAAGTACTTCCAGGCTTGTGTTATAATGACAAAGAAGGCACATATCTCTGCCCCAAAGAACAAGAGAAACCCAAACCAGAACTTCCAGAAACATACAAACAAGGCGTCTTACAATGTAGTAAGTATGGCCTAATAGAGTATTGTGAAGGGAGAACACAATCAAAACTAAACTGTACTTGTGTCAATCATAATGACATGAGTAGAACAACTGATTTTTTATGGAGAAGATAACATGAGAATAAGAAACAAAGAACATCAATCATTAGGCAAGAAAGAACTACAACAGTTGTGTCAAGACTTCCCAAACGATCAACAACTAGGCGAAGAAGTCAGAAAGATAGCCAGCGCAACAACCAATAACCCGAAGGGCTTACGAGCCACGAGCCTAGACTACGAACTCAAGATAGAAGAGCTCGAAGCGTGGAACTCTCATCTATAAATGGATTCAGGACAAAAATTCGTCTTATACATCTACTTCTTTCTAATATTCACAATACTACTCAAAGAATTCAGATTAAGAGTTCTAATAGAGTGGTTTCCCTTATGACTATATACTAGTATGAATAAAGATATCTTAGTCTATAACATACTATTCGGAGTGTTTATAACAGTCTTAGTGTATAACTATATAACATAACTAAAGTATGAGAAGATTTACAGAAAGTGTCAATACACGATTCGAAGTAGGAATTATCAGAATGTTAGATGAAATAGTAGAGTCTGATTGGTGTAAACAACAAGGTTTCAATAGAAGTGATCTTGTAAGACATCTAGTGAGACTTGGGATTAAGAACTTTCACGAAAATCAACCAAAACAACGAGATTTCACATCAGATGGTCAAACATATATCGAAGATAATAAAAGAGACTGAACTGTATAAAGAACTTGAGAGAAGAAAGATAGCTAGTCTTGATGAGTTTCTCCCAGGTGTTTCGGATAGTGATTTTGTTATATTACAGGCTAAACTAACAGATTTTAATGATGTTGACAAATCAGAACACAAAAAAAGTGTTAAAAAGCCGCGTATTGAAGAATAAGTGTTCCCATGTCTCCAAGACCACGCAAGAAGCTCTCAAACCCTTATAGAGTCTATGTTACATACCTTCCAGACGGCCGCTATTACATAGGCTACAGTAACAAGTCTCCCAAACTTTTTGAAAAGTATTATGGCTCATCAAAAGTCATCACAGAATATTCAGATCAATCACAGTTAAAGAAAGAAGTCATTGCAGAGTTCGCTACTAAGTCGCATGCCAAAGTCCAAGAGTTTCTCTTACAATGGAAGTATAGAGATGATGATAGATGTATTAATGATATGATACATCTTAGACTAAGACTATCTTATCTTAAAAATTTCACACCAATCGAATGGTCTCCCAAGTAAACGGGGGCTCATCTTGTCGATACTATCACCGCTGCCGCTGAAACCCTTATGTACTCTATGTTTCCGCAACGCGTCTAAGGCCAAGCCCCACTAAGTCATCTCTTACTACTCATCTTATATTAAACTCTCTTAAACGCTTGCTACTTAATGCTAGGCAAGACTCTATTCCTTTGCACGATGATATGAGACTATAAGGGGGGGTAGGTGGATATCTGCGCGCGGGACTTAAAGGTATAGGGGTATGACAAATAACGAGTGGCTCCAAGAGAAACTAAGCCTTTTTTAAATCTGCCAATCTAAAAATTTTTTTTCTCTAGCTACGACATCTCCTGTCGTTTACAGTCTCTTACTCTATTGAAACCGCATACACTAATTGTTTATAATACTTGTATGTTAAATAATATGAATAGAGAGGTAAAATGAAATATTCAGAAAAGATAGGATTAAGTAAAACAGGAAAACTTTGTCCTAATAAAGTGGCTGCGTTCTTTGCAGATGTTGTTGGTTGTGTTTTAACTCCGGTTAATAATCAGTATAACTCATACTGGTTCTCTGGAATGAAAAATGATGATGGATCAGTCTATGATCTTATTGATGGTCCTAAATACTATAAACTAGTGTTTGATGGATATGGTGTTGAAATCGTTTGTAATGGAATGATCAATGGTTTCCATATGAGAATGTCTTTAGCCGATTGGATTAAGGAAGGTTCTGATAAGCTTAAGGCTCAGAAGAAAGTAGCGTAACTTTTAAATCACGAACCCAGAAATTTTTTTTCTGGGTTTTTTTCTGCTCTAAAACCTTGATACCGCGGGAACACTTTTGTTATACTAGTAACATAATATGAATAATAGAGGTATAAAAATATGAGCCACCCAATAAATGATATGATAGCTGACGACGCGATTGATACAGTCGCTGCTATGAGTGATACCAAGGTTATAAAGAACCTTGTTGATCGTGGAATTCTAGTTGACAAACCTACTAGTTTTAGAAAATGGTTTTATGGTAGAAGTATTGACGATTTAAGAGACATTCTAACCGATATGGTTTGTGATGATCTAATGTCAAGACCCGGACCACATGGATAGGAGATAATATGATAAATGATAATAAAACCTATACAATCAACTTAACTCACATAGCTACGAGTTATCCCCATTCAATTGCAATTGATGAACACACTTACAATACTATATTCAAAGCTAGGTCCACATCAGATGCGATTGATACTTTCTTAATTAATAAGTTAGGTGCGGGATGGTTCAAGCAATACTTCTTTGATGGATTCTCTAATGAGTAACTTAGATCGGTTCTATTGGGGTGGTGCTATCATCTTAGCGGTGTCGCCATTATTCCCAGCAACAGTTTGGTATGGCATGGCAATCACGGGATTGGGTGTTTTAACCATTCAGGCTTATCAGAATAAGTTATGGAATTTAGTCGCCGTCAATACAGTAAGCATTCTGGCTTACATCACAAATCTATTCTAGACAACGAAATGAATCCTTACAACATTTAATGTCATTCACATACCAACAGATATCTTTTTCAGGTGGAGTTGGTTTATCTATATCAGGGATTGGTGTTTCGGCTGAGAGTTTCATACTGATAAATCCAGCCAATATAAACAGTAAACTAACACTTATGATAAATCCAAGTATCTCTAATGTTTCTTTCATATAATGTATTTATACTTGAAACCGCGGGAACACTTTTGATATAATAGAGACATAATACAAAAATGCGAGAAAATATATGGGTAGAAACACAGAATTAAAACTAAAAGACCTTCCCTACGATGCAGAATTCTTAAATGCACTAGGTGAATTAGAACAAAGAATTTTCGAGGACTATGATGATTTCATGGATAACGAAAAAATGAGATATGAGTTCAGACAAGGACTTGGTTACATGCCAGGAAGAAGTTATCTTAAAATCGTAACAGATAACTCTGTTTGGGGATTCATTAATCTCAAAAACAAAAAATTCAAAGAAGGCGATCTTCTTAAACCAGCAGGTTGGAGCACACCAGCTCTTAACAAACCAAGAGGAAACATATTCGATAACAACTATGTTATCAACTGGACAGGTCCAAAATATCTTTCTGGATACTGTGCAGGTGGAAAAAGGGATGGTGGTTTACTATGAGCCACCCAATCAATGAAGAAATTCTAGAGAATCTTTTCGACAAATACTATGAAAGTATTTCTAAGACAGCAAGTAATTTAAGTGAAGAACAAATTTCACTATTAGCTGAACAAGCAGCTAAAGCAGAGTTCGAAAATATGGAGGGTCCACATGGGTAAAGCTTTTTGTCCACCTAAGAATACACCAGAGAAAGATTTGGTAATGACACCAGAATATCTTGCTAAAGATATTATAGAACATTTTAAACCAGGACCTGAATCTAGAGGTGGTAGATTTCTTGATCCATGTCGTGGATTAGGTGCCTTCTATAATAACTTTCTTACAGAAGATAAAGATTGGTGTGAACTAGGAGAAGATAAAGATTTTCTATCTTACAATGAGAAAGTCGATTGGATTATCACTAATCCGCCTTGGAGTAAAATGAGAGAATTCTTAGAACATGGAATGAAGATAGCAGATAACATAGTTTATCTTACTACGATTAATCATTACACTACTAAGAGAAGAATTCGAGATATGAAACAAAATGGATTTGCACTGAAAGAGATTTATAATGTTGAAGCTCCCAAAGCACCATGGCCACAACTTGGATTTCAAGTTGCCGCTGTTCATACTCAAAGGGGATATAAGGGAGATATCAAATTTAGTTTTTCAAAAGAATTAGAAGAAAAGATACTAGCATGATTGGTTTAAAAGAAACAACAAAATGGGACGATAATATTCCCAACCACACATACATATTAAACAAGGCAGGTGAATTAGTTGCCTATCTTGTAGCAGGCACGAATGAGTATCGAACTTTCAATAAGCCAATCAAAGGCTTTTCGAAATCAAGACGCACATTCAAAGAAGTAAAACTTAATAATGGAGGGCCTTTCTAATGATGATACATGATGTCAAAACTAGAGCGGATTCTTTTGTAGGTTTTGTATCTCAAATGTATTATGAAAATTGCGATGAAAGGATGGCATATGGACAGAAGCCATATCCAACCGCAGATGAATATTTGGAAAAAAACCGTGAATGGTTAGAGAATGAATACAAAACAATGAAACAAAAAACTTGAAACCGCGGGAACCCTTTTGTTATAATAGTAACATAATGAAAAAATATTTAAAAATTATCTTGGGATTGACCCAAAAAGTCGGAGCTTCACAAGCTCTCCTTAATTGTCGAGCCAAAAACCTATTTGTGATAGGTGCGGTAGATGGAAAGGGTCTGATAACAGGACAATTCACGAAGCCTTTGATGTGGCCAATCTGGATTGACAGCGCCTGCAGGCGTTTCCTGAATCCCACTAGTTTTTTAAAAGGAGTAGGACTAAGACAGCGTAATCGTTTAACAGCCAGTTGTCCTACTCTCAATATTATAGGAGTAATAATATGAGTGCAGTCTATACAGATTACATTACAATGGAGATTAAACAAAATCTCAAAGAGTGTTCTAAAACACCAAAGCTTGATCATCATTACTTTGCAACTCCAACAGAACCTTTAATTAAAGATGTTGGTAAAGTTAATTATGGTGAATCTAATTATGCTACAGGTCCATTGACAAAAACAATTTATTTGTCTGACGCATGTGGAACTAGGTATAAAGTTTCAGTTGAAGATTTAAAGCATGTCAAAGGACATGGTTGGATTACACACGCTGAAGCTAATAAGTTAGATATTCACTATGATAAAGATTTAGGTTATTATGTTGTTAATACACCTGAATACACAGCATGGTTGAAAGAAGCTAGAGAAAAGAATTTTCCTTCTTCACCACAATTAAGTTTGTTTTAGGAGAAGTATGTTAAATTTAAACGATTTTAAAAGTCCTAAGAATGAGTCAAGCTTATTCAAAGGAATTCCAATATCAGAAAGACAGAATCCCATTGTAAGGGAACTGATGAAAACAAGGTTGTTTTCTGTTAGATACAGAGGCGTATCAAAGCCTAATTATAATAGGTCGCAGTGGAACTGTATAAAGGAGTTCGCAGACACATTTGCAATCTATCCTTATTCTGGTTATCAAGAGTATTATGATTTAGTTCAAGGATTAGCTGAAAGTTATACTTGGCCGAATTACTATGACAAGGCGCATGAGTATTGTGAAGAGCTTGCGACAATTATAATAGGGAAGAATGGGTGTTTGCCTAACAAGTATTATGGGTAATTAAAAGTTTTGAGAGGAGTCCCGAATGGCATTTCGTAAATTGGGTTTCGTAATTGATATATGCTGAGTAAGTGAAATTCCCTAAGTGTGCTGACTTCTCTCTCCCTTTCTAATATATATAACATATAAATAAAGACACATGATTAAAAATTTACTTAAAGCGTTTGTAGCTGGAGCAGTAGTTTTTCTAATGATAGGAGAAATAAAAATTCTCATAGATTTAGATAAAGTTAAAACTGCAGTAGTAGAAACAAATGAAATAGTTAAAGAGATTCAATTAAACAATACACCTTATAGTCTGAATAATGATTATCATTGTTTAGCATCTAATATATATTGGGAAGCAAGGAATCAGCCATTACTAGGAAAGTTAGCTGTAGCACAAGTAACTCAAAACAGGGTTGACAACAAACGATACCCTGATACAATATGTAGTGTAGTAAAACAAACTAAATTCTATCCTAGTGGAAGAATAGATTTACATTCATGTCAGTTTAGTTGGTATTGTGATGGAAAATCAGATGAACCTTTATTACATGAAATAGAACATTATGAAGAAGCGTTCTATTTAGCTGTAGATTTTATAGAAGAAAGACCTATAGATATTACAGAAGGTTCAACACACTACCATAGTATTAAAGTAAATCCTAATTGGGCATCCCATTTAGAGAAGGTAGTGCAAATAGAGGAACACATATTTTATAGACAATGAAAATTTCAAGTCGCCGAATATCATTATTTAAGGCGATTAGTTGGAGAATTTTTTCAATAGGAGTTACAGGATTGGTGAGTTTTAGTATAACAGGAAGTTGGCAAATAGCGGGAGCTATTATGACGATTGACAGTATTATTAAAACAGTTGCTTATTATTACCACGAAAGATTGTGGTGGCAACATGATAAATTATGGAGAAGATAAATTGGGATATATAAATTATGTAGGTTCATTGAGATATGGACCAACTGGAAAGAAAAGAAAGAATTATTATAAGACAAAAAGTTTGTCAACTAAGAGCCCGGACAAAACACCGAGAGAGTCTTTAAAGGCTGATCCTTATCAAGTAGCTCGGCAGAAAGAAAGAGAAGATTTTATAAAGAAATATCCATCGGCCGCTATGTATAGTGTAGGAAATACAAGTAAACCTGATGATTCTTATAAGAAAGAAACATCAAAAAAATACACAGTAGCAATAGGTTATAACAAAGGTGGGTATCAAGTAATACCTAATTCTGAAATAAAAGACATAGGTAAATAAATAATTTGACTAAATAAATTAATATGGCAAGAAGAAAAACAACAAAAGCAAAGAAAAAACCTGTTCGAAAGACACGAGCACAGGCGAAATCATTAGATGAAATGCATTATGGCCCGATGCCGGGTGAAGATTATTTTGAGAAAAATGATTGGCATGGATTTTTTAAATGGTATTCTTATATGTGGGATAGACCACAAGTTAATGCTACAATAATTAATTATGCTAAACAGTTTGGTTACAAGAATGCACCTAAGTTTAAGAAGATGTATTTACCACAAACATTAGCAGCGTTTATTAGTGGACTAGAGAATGGAGTTAAGTTTCCTGATGTAGATACTTCTAATAAACCACTTCCAGAAGGTATGACAGGTAATGCATGGGTTCAAGCTAAAGTTCATAGTGAATTAGTTCATTGGAATAAGAAAGCACACAAACTTTATAATCAATACATGGGTGTTGATTTAATTGATAAAGATAAAGTCGTTAAGAAAAGAAAAACAGTTCAAGAACATATAGATGCTAAAGTTCAATCTATATTAGCCGAAGTTGATTATGCAATAGATGTATTTGATGTTGAGCCTTTTGATATGTATAAGTATCTCTCAGGTTTAAGTATATCTGCTACAGTTGCAAAGAAGATACCAGAACAATATCAAGAATTAATTGATGAAGTCAAAGAAGCTCGTGATGGAACTTCTAAACAATTAAAAGAAGGTTATAGCCACATGAATAAATCAGAAAAGAGTGCCTTCATTAATTTCATTACAAAAATTCAAACAGACAGTTTAAGATACGCAGAGAATCATAAGCCTATAAGAAAGCCAAGAAAAGCAAAACAGTTTACAGCAGAAGAAAAAGTATCTAAACTAAATTTCCTAGAAGAAGATGTAGATAATAAAATAGCATCAGTTGAGCCAAGTAAAATAGTTGGAGCAGAGATGGTGTTTTTATATAATACTAAGACTAATCAAATGAGCTACTATCATGCAATGGATAGAGGCGGATTAGATGTTAAGGGAACTTCAATATATAACTTTGATGAAGATATATCTCAAGTCAAAAAACTAGGGGCTAAAACAACACAGTTCTTAGACAGAGTTTTAGGCGGGGGTAAAATTGTACTAAATAAGTGTATGAATGAAATAAATTCAAAGGCCGGTAAAGTTACTGGTCGAGTTAATAATAATATGATAATATTAAAGGTGATTTAATTATGGCGTTACCACAATTAGTTCAAGATGCATCAGTCGCCGAAATACTTTCGGAAGCATCTAAACTTAAAAGCAAAAAGGACAAAGTAGAATTTCTATCTCAATATAAGAATAGAAAAGATATGGAACATATCGTTAAAGGAGCATATCATCCTGCAATCGTTTGGTTAGTCCCTGACGGACCATTACCAGAAGGTGTTCAGTTATCTGATGTGCCAGCTGTTGATTTAGCAGACGATAGATTGATTAGAGCTCATAGACAGTTCCAATATCTTGTTAAAGGTGGACCTGATATGAAACAATCTAAGAGAGAAGATATTTATTTAAATATTCTCCGTGCGGTCCATGAGTCAGAAGCTAAGCTTCTTATGTCAGTAGTAGGCAAAAAGTTACCATACAAAGGAATGACTAGAGCATTAATGCTTGAAACTTTTCCTGATTGGTTACCTAAATCAAACGAACTATCTGAATAAATACTTATATGAAAGATAATTCATTAGGACTAACTCAAGAAGAAAGAACAGTATTCTATAAAGATGCTGATGGTAAATCATTAGTAGGAGAAATAAGATATTTTGATTCTGTTTATGGTTTACTTAAACTTCTTGATCCTATGAAGAATGAAGTAATAGAATTTATTTGGGATTCTGGTTCTTCCACATGGAAAGGAACAGGAGTCCAATCTGGATATACAACAGAAGTAACAATAGAAACCCCTATAACAAAAAAGATTGATTCTAATGTTCCAGATAAAGCAAGTACTGTATCAAGATTTCCAACATAGAAATAAGGGGGTGATCTAAACTGTAGTTATGAGGACCAATAGAAAATCAGACGATAGGAGGTTACAACAGATACAAAGGAATCGCAGGCTGTCTTATTTTAGATCAAGATATTCCTTGACAGAAAAGGCAGCCGGTGAGATAATAGAATAGTAGAAATAAATTCTACAATTTAAATTAATATATTATGGGAGTAATATTATGGAAGCGAATATAGTAACCGCTCAAGACTTGGCAGGTGTAGTATCTATTATAGATGTGTGCTCACAACGAGGTGCATTTAGAGGAGAAGAACTAGCCGGAGTTGGTCGTTTAAGAGAGACCTTCTTAGCTGAGATTCGTGAACAACAAGGAGACGCACCGGCCCCAGCCGCTGTAGAAACTCCAGTCGTTGATGAAGATGCAGCAGTAGAAACTGACTCTGACGAATAAGCTTATAAGTTGGGGGAAGTGAAGTATTAAGATTGTGCCGTTTCGGCGAACTAACTTCCCTTCAATTTTTCCATATAAAAATAATGATATGCCAACAAAACTAAGACCATCATCAAATCAATATGACAGAATGACTAATACTAGTACGCTGGTTCATTATTATATTAAGAATATATCCCAAAAAGAATTATTTGAAGAATTAAACAAAGAGAATACTAAACCTAAAGTAAAACAAAAAATCAGAAATGAATTAGTTAGGCGTGGTATTAAAATAGTAAAGAGAGCAATAACAAATGAGTGAAATAAACGATTTTGGTTTTACAGCAGTTGATCAAGATGAACTCAAAACTAAGACTGGCGAAGATGCTGGTATTGGTGAAGAAGTCGCTGAACAGTTAAAAGCTGTTGCAGCATCATCTGCAGGACAAGCCAACTCAGCACAGATAGAAGCTCTAGACTCTAAGGTTGATTTACTACAGAAATTAATTAGTAATGCACTAGGTGAACTTGACGATCACAAAGATAATCTAGTAGCAATTGATACTAAAAAAGAATTAGATTACAAAGATAGATTAATAGAATGTGAAAAACTTATTCTTCCATTACTTCAAAACTTAATGAAGAATGAAGAAAAAGAATACATATACTGGCCGAACAGAAAGGCAATCATCACATCACAAATTGACAGAATACAGAAAGTTACAAGAACATAAAAACCTTGTAACCACAGGTACACTTATTATATAATGATAAACAATGAGCGACATATCAATTAGCCTTATACAAGGCGCGTGTTACATACTACTTATATTAGTAGCCATTCGTCATTCCTGGAAAAAAGGAGAAGCGGAAGGCAGTACTTATATGCTTGAGTATCTTAGAAAACACAAATACGAAAATTCAGATGGAATAAAAGTTCCTTATTTTGACGATACAGGTTTCAATGCATTTATGGCTCATGTTAGAGAAGAAAAGAAATTACAAGATGAAGCGTGAGAAAAGAAAATTTAATGTAGAGATTGAAGAAGGCGATGCTATCATTCGATTAAAGAATGATAAAATTGTTCAATTAGTCTTTGCAGAAGATGGTGATACAATAGCAAGAGAAATGTCTTGGCCTGACCATGAAGTTTATAAAGCGGCTGTTCAATTTGCATTAATGATTGACAGTTATTTTAAAAACGGTGATGGCTTAGATAATTTAATTATGAGCTCACCAACAGGTAATATAGCTGCCGAATTACTTGGCAAGGATTTATTACAAATATCTTTAGCTGGAGCAGGAGACATCGGTGAACTTGAAGTTGATAGCTCAGTTGAGGACGATACATCAGAACAGGAAGGGAAAGAAATCTATAGTGGAAAGATTCCTGATAATGTTCTGGATTTAACTAAAAAATTAAAATCAAAGGAAGATAATGAGACGGAATGAACTGTATCGAGGTAAGCCAAGGGGATATTATGATCCAAGTCCAGAAGAAATGTTTTTTGTGGAACTAGGTCAAGAAATATTTAAAGAAACAGAAAACAAACTTCATAAAACTATGATGGCTGATGAAGAATGGAACTTATATTGTGATACTGCAAACAAGTGTGTTAGAGTAGGAACAGTATGGGGTCCAAAAAGAATTGAAGATTTTACTAATGAAGAAAGGCGTGTTATGAAATTGTTTATAGACAAAAGAGAAGAAAATGAATAGTGATGCTGAAATAAAATTACTTCAAACTAATATGAAAGAACTTCAAGGTCAGTTGAATACTGCACATAAAAGAATATCTGAATTAATCAAAGAAAAAGCTACAGCATATGATGATTTACAAAAAGAAAAAGAATATGCTAAAGGGTTAGCTGAAAAATTAATACAGATGGATAATGAAGCTTCAGAATTAATTCAAAAGAAGATGGACGATATTCCAGATGTTATAGATTCTAAACCCATATCTTATAAAAGACCACCACAACCTGGTTATTCAGTTAAAGAAGGTGAGAAGTGGGTTAGTATTAAAGATGGCAAAATGGAATATGAAGATATAGAGATTAAAAAGTAATGGGAACAAGAGCAAGAGTAAAGTTTAGTCATAGAGGTGGAGTTTTGGGTAGAAGAAAAAGAGCTCTTGATAGATTAGAGAAAGTTGCAGAGCCTAATACTCTACAAAAGAAAGAAATTGATATTTTAACAGAAAGGATAAAGAGACAATAATGCCAACATATACTTTAGAAGATAGAGACACAGGACAACAAGAAGAAGTGTTTATGACTTGGGGTGAATTTCAAGAATATAAGAAGTTGAATCCACATTTAAGACAAGTAATAGGAGCTCCTAATATTATTGGTTCTACAGGTGGTAGAGCTACGAAAGTTGAGAATCATCCATTTAAAGAAGTTCTACAAAAAGTTGGAGAGGCCTTCCCTGGTAGTGCAGTAGCTAAAGAACATACTAGAAGAACTTCAAAAGAAGTTAAGACAAAAGAAGTCGTAGATAAACATCGCAAGATACAATCAAAAGGAAAAAATAATGTTTAATCATTTAGAAGGGTATGAATCCGTTTCATTACCCACAGAAACAATAAACGGAAAAAGATATTATAGAACACCAGATGGAAAACATTATCCTTCAGTTACAACAGTAACAGGTATGTTGAATGCTAAGTGGATTAAGAAGTGGCGTAAATCAGTTGGTGAAGAAAAAGCTAATAAGATATCTAGAAAGGCTGCAATGCGTGGAACAAGATATCATCAACTTCAAGAAGATTTTTTAAATAATATTCTTACAGAAGAAAGATTAAAAGAAGCTACTCCATTAGATTTAATGATGTTTAATCAAACAAAGGAATTAACATCAAAGCTAGGAGATATTTATATGTTAGAAGGTTCTATGTTCAGTAATGAATTAGAGATGGCAGGGAGAGTAGATTGCATAGCAGAGTTTGCTGGTAAAGTATCTGTCATAGATTTTAAAACTTCAACTAAACATAAAACTCCTAGCAAGATTAAAAATTATTTTTTACAAGAAACGGCATATGCTAAAATGTTTGAAGAAAACTTTAATGTTCCAATAGAAAGAATAGTAACTATTGTTGCTGTTGAAGAAACAGGTCAATCACAACTATTTGTTGAAGAACCAGGTAAATGGGTTGACCAGCTAAAGGACCTTCGTGCTCAATACAGAGCAGAATATAATATGTAATGTCTTGGAACAGTGCCTAAGAGAACTAGATGCTAAAACCAGTTAGCCACATAAGAATAAAGGGAGAAAAAATTCCTAAGATGTATATTGAAAATTCAAAACACATCAACCCCGCATCCCTAATTTCTTCGCCGTGTCTGCGCCAAGATTGTTTAACATTCATGGCGTTTATCCGTAATTATAAAATTCGTGAATACGAATTTATTTATAACACCTTGACATCCCAGCAAAAGCCAGTATAATAGATATATGATTCTAACAAAAAAGAAGTTCGCCACATCAGTTGAAGAACTAGTAATAGAAAAAAAATTAAGTTATATAGATGCTATAGTTTATTTTTGTCAACAGAACCATCTTGAACCTGAGTCAGTCAAAGGTTTAATAACACCACCATTGAAAGAAAAGATTAAAGCAGAAGCTGTTGGTTTAAGATTTCTTAAAAATGAATCAAATGCAAAGTTAGATATATGAGTCCAAAAGTAGAAAGAATAAGACCCTTTAAACAGAATAAGAAATTTAAAGGAAAAAGAAATCAAAGGAAACCTAAACCATTATCCTTTGATCAAATGTTACGAACATTTAAAAAGAAAGTTGAGAGAGCTGGTATAGTTCAAGAAGTTAGAAAAAGAGAATACTATGAAAAGCCAGCACAGAAAAGACAAAGAAAAAAGAAAGAAGCTATTCGTAGAGAAAAGATAAATCAAGAAAACAATAATACATTACATAGTAGAAATAGGTGGTATTAATGACAAGTAGAGAAGGATATGATGCTTACTGTTTATATCTAGCTATTAATAATCACTTCAATACAGAAAGTTATGATTATTTTAGATACGCTGGTAAAACATCAGTTAAGTTAGAAACTTTTCTCAAGAGAAAAGATAAATATCACTTTGCCAAGTTAGCTAGAAAGTATCATACAGAATTACAAGATTTTTATGTCGCTAATCTTTATAAAGGAAAGTTCTATGTTAAAAATTTATTAGATGTAGAATGTGAACAGAACTATAAAGACTTTAAAAAGATAAAACAACAATTAACATATACTGTTATGGAAGATATGAGATACTTATTTGATAAGTATGAACAGATAGATAAATGTATAGGTATTAAAGAAGGACAACATTCTAATATATTAAGAGAGTATCTAGGTGGCAGAGTTAATGTGGCTACTATCATCGCTGCTGATAAGATTTTTGGTATTTTCAATGATTACGATTCAATGATTTCAGAAAATTTTATATGGCCTAACGAAAGAAAACGATTAGATAACTTAGCACCGTTCTTAGATTTAGAACATAAGAAACTACAAACAATGTTAAAAGGTATATGGCTAGAGTAGCTTGGATAATTGGAAACGGTCCTTCTAGAAAGGGAGTAGATTTAAACGATCTTGATGGAACAACATTTGGTTGTAATGCTCTGTATAGAGATTTTACACCTGACTATCTTTTATCTGGAGACGCCGGTGTAATTAAAGAGATATGTAGCACAGATTATCCTAAAAATAATAAATGCATATTCCCTGATTGGAATCCTATTCCAGTAGAATATGAACAAGCTTTATTAGAAGAATTTAGACATGGTAAGTATGAGATTTATAATTCAAATTTAGATAACTTACCTTATGTGCAGATATTTGGAAATGAATACGAAGGTTCTAAACAAGTTCATGTTGTAGGTTGTGATATTACTTGGCAAATAGAAAGTATGTCTGGACCATTTGGCGATGCTGAATTTAGTGTTAATTTCTTTGCGGGCTCTAATGCATTAGCACATGCATGTTATAAAGGATTTGATGAAATACATCTATTAGGTTTTGATTCAGTTTGGAACTTTGTAGAAGATACTTATCAAAATATCTATGCTGGAACTGATAATTATGGAAGGAAGAAAGAAACTTCTAGATTAAGAGTCGGAACTGACGACCCAAATAGTATGGCGGGAACTCAGGAAGCACAGATAAAAAAAGTACTTGACAGATTCAAAGAATGCGAGTATTATATATATAAGGGTAGAAATAAATCTCTACTCACATACGATAGTTTTACATAATGAATAATGTGGATACAATGTTAAATAAAATAATAAAATTAAATACAAGGAGATAAAATGTCATTTAATGAGTTAAGAAAAAGTAGGGGTGGATTTGATAAGCTTCAATCCGCTCTGGAAAAAGATTCAGAAGCTTCCAACAAAAACTTTTCAGACGATAGATATTGGAAACCAGAACTAGATAAATCTGGTAATGGTTACGCTGTCCTTCGTTTCTTACCTGCATCACACGGAGAAGAACTTCCATGGATTCAATATTGGGATCATGGGTTCCAAGGACCTGGTGGCTGGTTTATTGAAAAGTCTCTCACAACTTTAGGAAAAGCTGATCCTGTTAGTGAACATAATACTACATTATGGAACTCTGGCGATGAAGCTAATAAAGATATAGCTAGAAAACAAAAAAGAAGATTACATTATGTATCTAATGTTCTAGTTGTTTCAGACCCTAAGCATCCCGAATATGAAGGTAAAGTCATGCTGTATAGATACGGTAAAAAAATCTTTGAGAAAGTCAAAGATGTGATGCAACCACAATTCGAAGATGAGAAACCACTCAATCCATTTGATATGTGGGAAGGTGCTGACTTTAAACTTAAAGTCAGAAAAGTAGATGGCTATTGGAATTATGATAAATCAGAATTCTCAGCTCCGGCTCCATTGTCGGAAGATGATTCTGAACTTGAGTCCATCTATAATAAACAACATTCTCTCGCAGAGTTAATAGCTCCAGATCAATTTAAATCTTATGATGAATTGAAAGAGAAAATGGAAAGAGTATTAGGTTTAAGCTTTGAAGGAGTTTCAACAGCAACAGCAGAAACAATTGCCGATGATAATTCAGTAGGTAATGTAGCTACAGCTGATGAAGCACCTTGGAGTGAAACACCTACACCGCAAGTAGCGGCTAGTAATCAAGATGATAATTCGTTATCTTATTTTGAGAAACTTGCTCAAGATGCTTAAAGGCAGTTCGTTAGGATTATAAATAATAATTACCTAACAAAAAATTCGGGAAAGTAGGCATCGTGTCGGCCTACAGAGTCACTTAATCTAAGTGAAGGGACTATTAAGAATGGGGATTCTTAATTTCAATGAGGAAAGGTATCGGTTGCGGCAGGCGGTATCGTAGTAACGGCGGGAAGAGGGGCTAGTTCTACACTTCTTATCTAGACGCATTCATACTAGCCATAAAGTGATCACGCGGTTGTGGTGTTCTAGTATGAGTTGATTTCTGATTCTTCACATTATTATTTACAGATGTTACAACAGGAGCATTTCTTTCTTTATCTTTTTCTCTTGCGGCCTTTTCTTTAGCTTCATTAGAATCTTTTACAGCCTTTTCTCTTTCTGCTAATTCAGCATCTCTTTCTGATCTTTTAGCTAATACTTCTTGACGATCTTTTTCAATAGCTGCTACATTACCACCTTCAAATTTTTCAATATTAACACCAGGAATCATATTGGCTTTATCAATCATCCAATTAAATGCATTTGCAAATGCATCTTTAAGTTTAGCAACAAACCATTGAATCTTGTAACCTATATCTTGACCAAAATCTTTAATCCAGTTCCAGGCTTTTTCACCCCATATTTTAATACTATCTATTGCACTACCCATTTTCGCTTTTATTAACTCCCAGTTCTCTGATAAATATTTTATTAGAAAGTATAGACCTACTGCTACTAAAACTATAAGAGCTATTATAGCTATGATAGGAAGATTCGCTATTATAAATCCACCAATTGCAATTAAAAGATTTACTGTAAATAAAGCTACTTGAATTAAGAACTGACCAATGGCAAACATAAATCTTTTAACTGCGGCCCACATAGCCTTAGCCGCGGCTTTAAAAGCTTGCACTGGATTTGTAATAACCCATAATACATTAGATAAAAATACAGCAACCGCTTTCTTCATTCTTATTGCAAAAGCTTTTGCCTGCCCGGCCCATTTTCCGAAAGTTTCTTTTGGGTTCATATTTTCACGGAAGTCTTTAAATCCTTTTCTAAATCCAGCTTCCCATGAAACCATATGTATATTCCTATCTTTCCAAAATTCTTTTGCCTTCTTGATAGATTCACCTGCGTCGGCCCAAGCTCCTTTCATATGATCTCTCATGTTTCCCATGATTCTTTTTGTATCATCCCAATAACCTAGATTTGCTTTTTCCCATTCATCTTTAGCTTTTGCAAGATCAGCACCTGTTTCGTTCTCCCAATCTCCTTCAGGACCAAACCTAGATGCATATTCATCTGTATCTTCATATTTTTTAGGTTTTTTAGGAGCTCCTTCAACGGCCCATTCTTTTATTCCACTCATACCAGGAAGCTTACTTAACAATGTTATCAATGGCATAAACATTTTAGGGAATTTACTTATTAAGAATAGTGCTATAGCTGATAATGTGGCTTTTATAACTGTTAGTATTGTTGTTACACCAGGTAATGATGTTAATAACTGTAATTTACCCATTACTAAGTTTGTATCACTTTTAATTGCACCTGTTATATTTCCCCAAGCAGCTTTATCTTCTAGTTTTTTTACTAGATTTTCTTTACCTTGGGCTATAGTTGCTTTTAGAGATTTATATGTATTTTCCGCTAACTCTCTTATTTTACCGTGCTGCTCCTGAGCTGTTTCTTCTGAAGCTATTCCACCCGAAGGGGCCCTTAGCGCTTCAACAGCTTGTTCCTGTTTATGTTGTTGAATTTTTGAAAAATTTACTTCTTGACCTTGTTGTTCTCTATCATACTTTTGTTCTTGTGCATTACGCTCGTCTATTTGCATCATCAGCGTTTGTAAATTGAGTATTTCTTTTGTTGTCTCAATTTGCTCAGGTGCTAAATACTCACCTATCCATGCATTCTGTTCCCGAGCTTCCTCGCGAATTGCTTCTAATATATTTTCTGATTGGTTATCGGTCATTTACTTTCCGTTTTTAATTTTTTCAATTTCTCTACTATTATTATTTATGTTAGTAGTCTGAATTTGATCAATTAATTTTTGAGCTTTTTCTTGATCACTATCTTTATGTAAGTCAGGATCAACAATCTTTTCTAATTTAAGAAATGCTATTCTTTCATTTGGTACATATCTCCAAGTATATCCGTCTTTATTATAAACACCAAAGACTGTTTCTGATATACCTATTCTAACTATAAGAGCTGGACAACCATCAAGAATAACTTTATCTCCTTCATTAAAGGCCTTATTGAATTTAAACTTCATTCCTTTAACAAGAGATGTAGCCCAATCTCTCATTGCTAATGCAACAATAAGAGTAAGAACAAATCCTATAAACTCTACATAAAACTGACTAAGTTGTATTTCTGGCATGCTGTCTCCTACCAAACATATCCTATATTAAATGATAATATGTTATCATCATCTGGATCTTCTGTATAAACATTTTTAAGACTTATCTCTATTGTATCTGTTAATTGATAATTAAAAGATGTTTCGTTTCTAATTAATGGAACATTTGAAGCTTCGTAAAGAAACTTATTTGTGAAATCTAATTTGGGTGCTAATTTATAAAAGAACCAGAGACTATTCCTGGCAATCATTTCTTGGCCATTGTCTGTATGTAATAAACCCATTGCAAGTTCATTACTCATTTTCATAGTATCAGTTCTAAGAATTTTATATCCCCAACCTACATTAGCTTGAGTTCTATTTCTAATAGGTCTGAATTCATTAAAGTCATATCGACCTAAACCAAAGACATAATGTTTTTTATGAAACTCCCACCTATGTTTAAATGCTATTAGACCTTTATTCGTAGTTCTAACATCTGCTTTATCTTGATATCTGAAATCAAATTCAATATCTCTTTCAACAGCTTCTGAATTAGTTTCCCAAGTATAATCAACACTTGTAATTAAATATAAATCACTATTATCAAACCTTCCACCTAAGTCAACTTTACCTCCAGCCCACGCAAAGGGAGAACCGAATAATGCATAGAATATCAGACCTAATCCAAAGCCCCACTTAAAGCTATTCATAAAACCATCAATAATGGTTTCTTTTTCTAATATGTGTTTCACTATTTCTCTACTACTTCATGGTTGGTTGATGTTGAATTAACATACAAACCAAACCAAGCCGCTCCAGCACCAACTAATACAGATATTAAACCTGATTGTGATACTGTCGGATCTTCAAGAGCCATGAACCAATTAGCAGAATCAAATAGTAACCAGATATACATTGTAATAAATGCTCTAGGGAATATTCTCCATCTTGAGAAATATTCAGGTGCTAACCACAACCAACCTATTTTATTAGGTCCTGCGGCATCTTTCATTTTCTGAATTTCATCTTTCAGAGCACCAATCTCAGCATTCTTAGCTTCGTATTCTTCTAAGTCTATTTGAACTTGATTTCTTTGGTTATAACTTTGTTGTTCAGCCATTTTATTTTCCTCTATCTAGAAGCAGCTTTCATTTCTGCTTCTTGTCTTTTATTTCGTTCTTCTTCTTCTTTCAAATGTTGAAGTAAGAGTTGAACATATACTTCCCTTTCCCAAGGTATCATATTATCTAGTTCTGTTAAACTATATTTGTGATGTTGCATCATCGCAAAATTAGTATTAACCATGTTATGTAGGTTTTCGTGGGAAAGGGCTATTCGAAAAAATTTCCGATGCCCTCTAATTCTATCTGATTAGATTTTCCACAAACCTTACATTCAAAATCTTTTTTTATCTTTAAAGTCTTTACACTTTGAAAGAATTGTTGTATCTTATTAAACATTAAAGACGACATACTATCTATAAAGTTTGATAATTCTTTATCTGTAAAATCATCTCTACTAAGAACTTCATCATCATTAATAATTGAAACAACACTTCTTGAAATAATTTTAAACATATCATTTGTTGAAGCTTGTTCTTCTTCACTAATATTAAATTCTTCCATCATTGCATAACTAGGATGTCTGAATTCAATAGAAATTGTAGGAGTTAATTGAATAACAGGAGAAACTACTTCTTCTGGCTCTGTAATAACAACATCATTTTCTAAGTCTAATACTATTTCATTATCTGCTTCACAAGATTTTTCACTACATTTAACTACAACATTAGATGTTTCTCCAATAGATTTCATTCTTATATTTAAAAACAACCATTCTATATCTATTGATGTTAGTTCTCTAACTTTAACATCATCAGTACAAATTTCAATCAATCTCATCATTTCACGAAGCATATCGTTTTGATTTTCACTTTCCTGAGCAATTAGTAATAATTTTTGTTCACCAACTAAAAATGGTCTATATGTAACTGTTTGACCATTTCCTGGTAATGTACAACTATGCTTAGGAGTTTCAAGTTTAGGTAACGCCATAATTTATTTCCTCATTAATTATATAATATTATTTAGTCATTTAATATAAGGTCTTTATTGATCTGATCTAGCTCTTTTTCTAAATACCTTATCTTCAACCTTTTGTCTTATTCTACTTTTAAGCCTTCTACTATGTTTATTAAATAATGCTCCAAGTATAGACCCTGAAGGTGTATTTTCATAAGAAGAATGCCAAGTTCTATAGGTAAAAGTAACATCAAAAGTTTGTATAGCTGAACCTTCATTACTGAAACTCAATGCACTTAAAACTGTTGGAAAAGCATCTTCTAATTGTACTTCATAAATTGAATTTCCATCTTGTGCTAATTGTCTTATAACAACTGTTCCAAGATAACCACCATTGGTATCTTCTGGCTCTGCTTTAGGATATCTTATACTATAATCATCAAAGTAAATATGATTCTGCCAAAGTTCTATGCTTTGCCTATCTTCAAAGGTAGAGTCTAACATAAACCCTAATACTACATTGTCATCATATTTAATACCCTTTACTACATGATCTGGAGCTCCACTAGGTATTTTATTAAATGATGAAAGTTCTAAAGTTTTACCAGGCATTGCAGCTTTATTACATCTTATTGAACGCATTCTTAATTGAATAGCTGGACAAAAGATATCAACTTCAAATCTGTTTTGTCTGGCCATTTGATCTATATGACCTATAAATCTGTTTATGTTCATCTTATGCTACTCCTACTGTACTCCATACTGTTTCTTTTGAAACTTTTCTAAATGATTCTGTTGGTAAGAAGATTGCTATTTCCCAATCTTGTGGTTCAACTAATAAAAATTGTCCTTGAATATGTGAAGTTAAATAATGTTTGTAACAAGGTTTAAAGTATCTTAATTGTGAACTTGTTTTTAATAATTGATATTCTAATCTCATCTTTGTTGTTAAATCAAATCTATCATTAGTTCTTGTATCATATAAAGCATCTAAGAATCTAGCTCTTATATCTGGTTTTAAATAATGTAAGTTTAATCCATGAAAACCACCTTTGGCTTTCTGTACTGGAATACATAATGGAAATCTGTCATAGAAAGGTAGAGTCTGTTTTAATTTAGGATCATAAGTGAACATCATCATTGCTCCCATGATTCTTCTACTTCTATTTGGTCCTTGTCTTACTAAACCTTGGCGTGATACATTAACTCCACCAACTTTGTTTTTAAACCAAGCCATAGATTCTTTAGTTCTAGCTTGAATACCAGCTCTAAACGCTTCTTGTTCCCATTTGTCAAATAATCTTCCTGCCATAATACTATTTATATCATTTAATAGATGTTTATGTCTTTTTCTGTAATAATTCTCCAACCCCAATTCCTTTCTTCACAAAATTTAACAGCTTGTTTCCATTTAGCTTCATTAATGATATAAGTATTAACTTCTTTTAAATATCTCTTAGATGTTCTACCTTTGGGAGTTAATTTTCTTTTTGGGTCAGGTGGTTTACAATGTCTTGAAGGTTTTATCTCTATTAAATCTTCTACTATCATGGCGTCTTTGGTTTTATACTTCATATAGAAGTCAGGAAAATACCGATGCACCCTATTGTCTAATGGTGAGACATAAGGTATAACGATTTCCTCAGAGCTCCATTTTAATACAGAAGGCGTATTATCCAGATAAACCATAAATCTACGCTCTAATAAACTACGATAAATAATGTTTGTAGGATTACCTTTGTACTTATTTGGATTCTTTGGTCTAAACTTTCCTTTATAAGACATAAATAACTATAATATATATTACAATAATAGGACGCAATAATGGGGTTACTCAAAAAAATAAAAAAGGCTAAAGGTAAAATTGAATCACTTAGAGGTGATGGTAATGCACTTAAATCTAAATTTGGTATAGGTAGGTCCTTTTCAAATAAATTTGATCAAAGAATATCAGACGGTTTAGAAGATTTGTTAGGAGGTATATTGGGTGTTAGAACATCTAATCTTCCTGAAATCGGTAAAGAAGTTAAAGATGCTAGAGAAGCAAATCGTAAAGAAAGAATGAATGCTATTAATGAGAGAAGTCAGGCTAGAGAAAATGCACCTATAGATAGTACAATACTAGTATTTCCAAAACAATACTTTAATGAGAAAGGTGAAATTCCAACTGCAATGAAAACGACAAAAAATGCTCCCAATCCAGCTAACCCTTCAGGAGAAGATGTAGATGTAGAGACAAGCACTAAGGCTAAAATGAATGCTAAAGGTGGAACAGTTCGAGACGGTTTTCCTAATTCAATACATTTTAGATCATTACCTAGAAAAAAAGTAGATGCAGCTGAAGCTGGTAAAAAGTTGTTTGGAGGTAATAAAGGAGATGCTGGAACATGGGGATCAGTTGATCCAAGTAAAGAACCTATTTTTGATATTTTCTTATATCTTCCACATGACTTAGGTGATGGTGTAGCAGTTGAATATGAAGAAGCAGAAGGTGGAATGATGGATACTTTCTTTGCAAACTTATTTAGTGGTGGTGATACTTCTGAAATGATGGGTGAACGGAATTTTGATATGAATGAAGTATTAAAAATGATTCAAGGTATGTTACCTGGTGGTGCTATTATTCAAAAATCTGCAGGTGCCATGGCAAACCCTATGAAGTTTCAATCGTTTAAGGGAGTATCTTTTAGAGATTATACTTATAAATTTACATTAAAACCTTCAAACCCTTCTGAAGCACAAACTATTAAAGGTATTATAGCCGCATTTAAATATTCTACATTACCAGGAACAGCTGGTGAGAATGATAGAATTTGGACTATGCCGAATGAATGGGCTGTTAAGTTTCAAGGTCCTATAAGAAATTGGGTTGATTTTCCATTAACAGTTGTATGTAAGAGTGTAGATGTTAATTATGCTGCAGGTGGAGGTTATGTTCTTATGGAAGATGGTGCACCACAAGCTATTGAATTGACAGTCCAGTTCCAAGAAACAACTCAAATATCAAGACAAAAATTTATGCATCATGTATCAGCTGCAACAGGAGAACATAGAGATTTTGGCAGAGCAGAAATGGGAACTAAAGTTAATAATTCAGATATAACAAGGTGGGATTAAAATGGCAGACGGATTTTTTAAACATATACCAAATATATATTATGATTTTAAATCAGATGGTAAACTTTATCAAGCTAAAGATTTATTTCGTAAAGTATCTACATGGAGTTATCTTCAAGAAGGTGTTACAGGATATAGTTATTACAGAATAACAGAAGGAGAGAGACCTGATGTTGTAGCAAGTAGATTATATAACGATAGTACACTTTATTGGTTATTCTTTTTAGTAAATGAAAATCTACAAGATTTATCTGATTGGCCTAAATCAAATTTTCAATTTAATAAATTTATGGATAGAAAATATCCTGGTACTTGCTTAGAGGCTTCTTCATCAACAGATATAGTTTCATACGATCATTCATTACCAGATAAAGACCAACTAGCAACGCGTAAATTTATATTAGGTGAAAAGGTTTCACAATCATCATCAGTATATGGATTTATAACTGATATAAATCCTACACATAATAGAATTACTTTGAATAGTGTCATAGGAACATTCACTGCAAATAGTACAGCAACTGGAGCTGATTCAGGTAACAGTTTTACAATATCAACAGTTGTTAGTGAACAGAACGCTGCACACCATTATTTAGATTCAAATAATTTTAAAACAACAGTATCTACTGGAAATACAGAAGTAACAAATTTAGAACATGAAAGAACTTTAAATGAAGATAAATTCGAGATAAGATATATCGAACCAAGATATGTAAGAAGAATAATAAGAGAATTTAAAGACCTAGTGAGAGATTAATTATGCCAGAGTCCGATAGCTCACAACCATTTAGTTATGAATTAGAAGTTTTAACCCTTGTTAATAATGAGGGAGAAGGTTTTGATATTCGTAAAGTTTTTCTTGGCTTTAAACTATTTGAATCTGTTACTCAAAATTTCTTATCTGGAGAGTGTTCAATTATTGATGCAACTGGCATGTTAGAAAATGCTAAGTTATTTGGTCAAGAGTCTTTAAGAATAAGGTTTAAATCTCCTTTCGGAATGAATGATGAATCGCATGAAGATGATATAATTGATCAAGTCTTTCGTATATATCATGTAGGAGAAGTTCAAAGAATAGGACAAAGTACATTAACTTATAATTTAAGATTTTGTGCACCTGAGTTACTTCAAGCAAAACGAATTAGAGTTAGTCAAGCCTTTAGAGGTTCAATGACGGATATAGCCGGTAAAATAGCTAAAGACAATTTAGGTATAGCAATTGATAGTGGAGAAGGAGCGAAACTTACACCTTATTTTCAAACTAGAGAAAAATCAAAAGGAGAAAATTTTCATATAGTTGTTCCTAATTGGTCAGTTAATTATGCTATTAATTGGTTATGTAGTCAAGCTCAAGGAGTCGATTCATCAAGCGGTTTACAAGATTCTTATTTCTTCTATCAAACGGCTAATGCTGGATTTAGAATGGAATCATTAGCCAGTATGTTGCGTAGTGAATATTTGAGTGGTGATCCTTTTGTTTACACAACTGTATCTACAGAAAATCAAAATGAAATACCTTGGGATAATGTAGAACCAGGTAGAATGGGAATGGGAAGAAAGATTCAAGCATATTCAGTAGGTTCATCTGCTAATATTTTAGAAGCAACAGTTGAAGGACTATTTGCATCAAAACAAACAACAGTTGATACTACATATCAATATAAACATGAGAAGTCATATAATTACCTAGACAAATTTTATAGTGGTAGTGGTGATGCTATGAATGATTATCCTATGGTTAGACAAGAAGATGAAGTAATTCATATAGGAGAATCAGCTGGTGAAAATGATGATGTGGGTGTTAGTCCTTATGAAACTTATGATAATATAGGAACTTATACAAGTGCACATGAAATTTTAGTAAGTGATAAACATTTTGTTAATGATATTGGTAATAAGATTCATCAACCAGGTCATAATGCACATGAAGGCTCAGCACAATTTAGACAAGCAGTAAAACAATTATTTAATTATTATACATTGAATTTAACATTACCTGTTAGAACAGATATAACTAGTGGACAATTAATCAATGTACAGCTTCCACCAGCTAGACCTGGTGAAGCAGAAACACCAGAACCTTTATTTCATAGTGGAATGCATTTAATTACAGATATTATGTGGGAATTAACAACAGCTGAATGTCAAGTCCATATTAAATGTATTAAAGATTCTCATATTAATCAAATTGAAACAACTTCTGTTAAATTACCAGAAAGAATGGATAGTGAGGGATAATAATGTGGCAAGGTAGAGATGGATTTGAATGGTTTACAGGTATAGTAGAAGATAGAAACGATCCTATATTTTTAAATAGAGTTCGTGTTAGAATATACGGAAATCATACACACGATAAACAAAAGATAGCTACACCAGATTTACCTTGGTGTGAAGTTATGATGCCAACAACTTCTGCTTCATTATCAGGACTTGGTACAACAACACATGGTCTTATTGAAGGTTCTTTTGTAATGGGATTTTATAGAGATGCAATTGATAATACTGATCCTGTTATTATAGGTTCTTTTGTTGGTATTCCACAAAAATATTCAAGAATAGATGAAACAATAGATGATAAAGGTACAAGAAATTATACAAAAGTAGATAGAAATACTACAGACGGATTTAATGACCCAAGATTAGATTCTGAATCTTCTTATGAAGGAACACCTGACGGAAAAAATCCAGAACATATTCAAAGAAACTATGGATTAACATTAGGGTTAGATAAATCTCCAAGGAGAGATGGAGGAAGTAACGGAGTATTATATCCTAAAGAAGATTATTATGGAACATCATCAGTTAATTTATTAGCAAGAGCCACAGACCACGAATCGGAAAATAGTGCTCCTGTCAAAGATGCATATCCTGTGATAGAATTATCAACAGGTGAAGGAGAAGGTGAAAGAGATGATTCAACATATTTAAAACCTAAATATCCATTTAATCATGTACACGAAACAGAATCAGGTCATGTTCTTGAATTAGATGATACACCAGACTATGAAAGAATACATTTATATCACAGAAAAGGAACAAGAGTAGAAATAGATAAAGACGGAAACTATGTAGAGAAAGTAGTTAAAGATAAGTATTCAGTAGTTCTTGGAAATGAAACAATAACAGTTTCTGGAGATGTAAAAATTAATGTTGATGGAGATTGCACGATTACATCTAAAGGTAATTCGACCATTAATGCTACACAGGCAGTTAAAGTAATAGCACAAGCACAAGCTACTATAACTGCAGTAAAAGATGTAGTAGTAAATGCAATTGAAAAAGTTAAAATACAATAATGAGTACAGAAGCGACAACAACTGCTCCTGCAGTAGTAGATATTCCAGCTATTTCATGTCCTGCAGTATTACTTCCTACTAAAGCAGACTTAACACAAATGGGTAAAGACTTGGCATGTATGCCAGGGAAGCTTCGTGCTATGATAGAAACCCAAGCAGTTCAACTAGGAGCTGAAGCTGTTGAACAATTAGAAAAAGAAATTGAACAAATAGAAGAAGTTGTTGATTTAATGAGAGACATTGCTGGAGGTTCTGCATTTGATAGTTTTCAGATTAAAGAATGGGAAATTGAAATGGCATTTGATAAAATGTTTCAGAAATTTCCAGTTTATGTTCAAACAGAAATTTTAAAGATTATTTCTAAAGTTCTACCTATAGATTTTAATATACCAATTCCAGGTTTAGGTATAAGTGTTGATTTACTAAAATTCGTATCTGACCCAGACTACAAAGCAAACCTAAGAGCTGAACTAACAGGATTTGGTGATAACATTAAAGCACAGATTGCTGAACTTGATCCAGAAGCATTAGGTGCTGAGAAGTATATGGAAGAAGTAAACAGATTAAGAAATAGTGTTATTGATCCATTATATGAGTTATTACCTGATGAATGGAAATCATTTAGTGGTGAATTTGGAATGGAAATAACTGAACTAAAAGGTGAAGCATTAATGGCTTATATAGAATCAAAATTATCTGGTGGAGCTCTTGGATTATTGTTTGATGCATTCGGTGGATTAATAAGTAAGTTTTCAAAGATATGGGATTTATTAGGACTACCAGCTTTACCTATTCCATTAACTCTTGATGTATCAGCAATGATAAAAGCTATTGTAGATGCAGAGAGAGCGAAGTTTCAAGCTGAACTTGATAAACTAGATTTAGATTTAACATTATCGGCAGGAGAATTAGCTGACTTAAAAACAGCAGCTTTTGATAAATTCGGTGAAGAAGTTATTAAAGGATTAGAAGGATTGTCTATAGCAGGGTTTGATCTTATGAGTATTATAGGTGGTAAGTTAGAAGATAATGTTGATACTTTAGAAATGAAAGTAAAAAGAATGCAAGAAGAACTGTCTAGGTTCAAGGATAATTGGGGATTATTTTTACTTAGAAAATGGATGGAAACAGTTACTAAGTTTTTTAAAGCTATTGGTCTAGGTAAATTAGTTGAGTTTATTGGACTTGACTTCTGTACATTCTTAGGTATAATAGGATTTCCAAAATCAATAGATTTAGACTTTACTCAATATGTAAATATTGATCCTAACTTATCTAAGGGAAGTAATTTACCATTTAAAGGTGAATATGTGGCTATAGGACAAGTATCTGCTGATACTGATGGAATATATGAGTTTACAGCAGAAGATGGTCAAACAGAATTTTCTGGTACAGACGATAATGGAAACACATTAACTTTTAGTAATATAAATGTATTTGTAGATACTGTAGAATTAGCTTCTTCTAATTATTCAACTAGTACAAATACAGTAACATTAAACTCAGCTGCATCAGAAGGAGATTTATATCTTTTCATACCAGAGTAATGGATTAAAAGACATAAATAATAGTATGGCTCAGTTTAATAGTAAAAATAAAGCATCAAGAGTGGCACGAAGGTGGTTCACAGATATTGATACTAATATGAAAAACCATCCACAAACTGGAGATGTTGTTTTAAAATATGACTTAAATGCAATCAAGAGAGCAGTAAGAAATTTAGTATCAACTAATCCTTATGAAAGACCATTTAAACCAGGTCTGGGTGTTAATCTTAGAGGTATGTTGTTTGAATTAGATAATACAAATATTATAGTATTAGAAGATAGAATAAAAGAAATGTTAAATACTTTTGAACCAAGAGCTACATTCACAAATATAATAACATCAATAGAAGGTAATGAGTTAGATGTAACTATTATGTTTACTGTTGGTAATAGTCCTGAACCACATTCATTAGACCTAATATTAGAGAGAGTACGATAATGGCAACAATAAAAAGTTCAAACATTAATATAACAGATTTAGATTTTGATCAAGTAGAAACAAGTTTAAAAGAATTTTTAAAAGGACAAGACACTTTAAAAGATTATGACTTTGAAGGTTCTAACTTATCTATATTGATAGACTTGTTAGCATATTCAGCACACACTTCAGCATTCAATGCAAACATGGTTGCATCAGAAATGTTTTTAGACACAGCACAGATTAGAAAGAATGTTGTATCAAGAGCTAAAGAATTGGGATATACACCTTCATCAAGAACAGCATCAAAGGCTGTTTTTGATTTAACAGTAAATAATCCTTCAGTAGCTGGTTCAACTCCAGATAGTTTATCAATACTTAGAGGACATCAATTCACAACAGTTTATGACGGAACATCATATACATTCATATCATTAGATGATAAGACAATCACTGCAAAAGATGGAATATTTATGTTTGATGATTTAGAAGTTCATCAAGGTAAATTAGCTACTGATGTTTATAGATATAATAGTCAAGTATCCAATCAGAGATTTCCAATATTAAATTCTAATGTAGATACTTCATCAATTACTATAAACATTACTTCAAATAATGTAGTAACAGCTTGGACAAGAGCAGGAGATTTAACAGATGTTAAATCAACTTCAACTGTATTTTATCTTCAAGAAAATGATGATGGTTTATTTGAAGTTTATTTTGGAGATGGTGTAATTGGTAAAGAACCAATAGATAGTGATGAAATTTCTATATCTTATCTAGTAACTGATGATACACACGCTAACGGAGCGAAAATATTCTCAATGGCTACATCTATTAATGGAAATTCAGATGTATCATTTACAAATACAATTAGTGCATCAGGTGGTAAAGATATTGAAACACCAGATCAAATTAAGTTCTCAGCAAGTAAATTCTATACTTCACAAAACAGATTAGTTACAGTTCAAGACTACAAAGCTAAATTACAAGACTTATATCCAGGTGCAGATTCAATTGCTGTTTGGGGAGGAGAAGATGCTGACCCTATAGCTTATGGTAAAGTATATTGTTCTGTTAAACCTTCTCAATATTCAAATAATTTAACAACAGCTGAAAAGACACAATTAAAAAATGATTTAAGTAAATTAAGTATCTTGACAGTAAGACCAGAAGTTGTTGATTCAGAAATATTACAAATATTAGTAACAACTGATTTTAAATACGATCCAACAAAAACATCTCTTACTAAGTCAGCATTAGAAACTTTAGTAAGAGCATCAATAATAGCTTATGATAATGACAATCTATCTGGTTTCGATACATTGTTTAGACATTCACCTATATCAAATAAAATAGATTCAGTTGAAACATCAGTTCTTTCAAATATTACAAAAATTAAATTAAGAAAAAATAAACCATCTACTGTTGACGGAACAGCATCTGGTTATACTTTAGATTTTGGTAATGCATTATATAATCCACATACTGGTCATAATTCAGCTGCAGGTGGAATATTAACAACAACAGGTTTTAAACTTTCAGGTGATGATACAGAATATTTCTTTGATGATGATGGAAGTGGTAATGTAAGAAGATTTTATTTATCTGGTTCAACAAGAGTATATAAAGACAATACAGCTGGAACAATAACATATACGACAGGAAAAATTACTGTCAATTCAATGACATTGGCTTCAACTACGAATACAGATAATTCAATAGATTTCACAGTTATACCTGATTCTTATGATGTAATATCAGTCAGGAATCAACTGCTGGATATCACTGCTTCTGAAATTTCTGTTACGGGTGTAACAGATACAGTAGCTAGTGGTGAAACGAGTGCTGGAGTAGGTTATACAACCACATCTAGTTACTCCTAAAATATGATCCATGTATATGCATGGAGTAGAATTCCTACATGGTGTAGGTTTTAACAATGCTAATTTAAGAGGAAACTAAAATGGCAGATAAAAAAATAACCGCGCTTACGGATTTAAGCACAGGAATCGCAGGTGCAGATTTATTGCATGTGATTGACGACCCTTCAGGTACTCCGGTAAATAAAAAGGTTTCAGTTGCTAATGTATTAAACTACCTTCCTACATTCCTAGCATTTGCACAGGCAGAGCAAACTCTAACTGGAGCAGGTGCAGCTGATGTTACTAGTGCAGTTACAGCTACTGTAACTAATACTGATAACTCAGGTAATAACGCTATTACTTTGGCTAATGGAACTACAGGTCAAATTAAGGTGTTATACCTTAAAACACTTACTGGTTCTCAAACATCAGTAGTAACTCCAGCTAACTTACTTGGTTATACCACTATAACCTTTAATGCAGTTGGTGATGCAGCTCTATTATACTTTAATGGTACTAATTGGGTAGTGTTAGGTAGCACGAGTGCAGCATTAGCATAATATTTAATTAAATCATGCCTATCTTTTACGACAGAATTGCAGATCAAGTCGAGGAGCTCCTTCCCGAGTTTTATCGGGAAGATGGCCCCCGATTTATTTCTTTTATAAAAGCTTATTTTGAGTTTTTAGAAAAAGGACAATTAATCTATAAAGACGCGGCAGATATTGATTATATTAGTTTAGAAGATGGAACAGTTGCCGGTGAAGCATTTAATGCTGACGGACAAAGAGGTAATCTTATCCAAGAGCCGGGAACATATGCTCCATCTTCTGTAACTAGTGCTAAATTTAATTATGAAGTAGATATAGACCAATATAAATTAGCTCCTAATGCTCCTGAACTAGCTAAAACATCTTTTGAAAAAGATGAGTATGTAGTTGGTTCTACATCAGGTGCTGTAGGAAGAATTGATGTCATAGGTAATAGTTCAAATCTTTATATTGAACAATTTTCAGAAGCTCAATTTGATATAGATGAAACTATAACAGGTATGACTTCTAGTATGACAGCTAAAGTGTCTAGTTTTAAAGCTAGTCCTTTACATGCTTCTAATAATCTGTTATCATACGCTGATATTGATAAAACATCTGGAGATTTCATAGAGTATTTTAGACGAGACTTTATGCCGTTTATTGATAGAGATGTTGTAGCAAATAAACGATTATTACAAAAGCATGTAAAAGATTTATATCTATCTAAAGGCACAAAAGAATCAATAGAGTTTTTATTCAGAATACTTTATGGTGATGAAGGAGAAGCCGAGGTAGTATATCCCGGTGATAATGTTATAAAGCCTTCTGAATCAGAATTCTCTCAACCTACTATAATGAGATTATACAGTACAAAAAATGTAACTGATTATAAGAAAGGTTTAATTAAAAAATATACAAGTGGAACATTAACAGACTTTGCTTATATCAATGATGCATCAGGAATGGGTGGCACCAATGATAGTAACGATGCATATGAAATAGAATTAGTTACTCCTTTTACAGGAACTTTTGATGTAGGTGATGAAGTAACTTTATCTGATAGAGACGGATTTAGAACTGATGCTACAGCCATAGTTCGAGGAATAATGTCTGATGTTGACCCTGATGAATCTAGTATTTATGTAGGATTAGAAGATGGTGTTAGAGGAGACAATGAAGATATTGTTCGTCTAGAAAGTCCTACACCTATTTATATCTTAAATGAGGACGGCAGCAATGGTATTGGATATGAAAATGGGATACCATATGGTGGGGCAGGATATAGTGAAACAAGTGATGATGGACTTATATTTGAACATGCACTTGGTGGAGAATCATATCAAGCAGCACCAATAGAGTTAGAAACAGGGACAGGTGTAGGAATATTATTAACAGAAGAATCAGTTTATGATGATGACAACAACTTAACTACAGACTATGCTTTAATAAACGAACAAACAGATTTATATTTTGGAATGCTTAGACATGGAACAAGAATAATATCAGAACGCCCCGAGGAAGGTTGGTATGGAATAGAACTTGAAGGTTCTTCTGATGTTTTATTATCAGAGACAGAAACCCCATATCAAATAGATCCACTATGGACAGGAACTCCTTCAACAAGAGGAATGAGTGGTGGACTTTATGAAGAACAAGCATCTTTAGGTTCATTATATTCAGAATCAGATACATTTAATTATAACTCACCAGCAGGCGGAACAGCGACGCAATCAATTAATGTTATTGGTGGAATAGGTAGAGGTGAAATTACTGATATAATTATTGATGATACAGGTTCTGGTTATGCAGAAGGAGATTCATTAGTATTTGTCAATGCAGATACAGAAGGTAGTAACGCTGAAGCAGAAGTTAAAACAATTAGAAGTTTTGTACAATTAGAAGCAGGCACATTAAACGAACATACAATTTATTCATTCACAGCAACATCAGGTCAAACAGTATTTGAAGGTAGAGATAATGCTGGACTTATCATGGGATTTGATCCTAGAAAAGTAAAAGTATATGTTGCAGGAACAGAAAAGACAAGAGAGACACAATTCACTACAGATCAATCAGGTGGTAAAATAACTTTAACATCAGGTGCAACAGCTAATGATCTAGTTGAAGTCTATGCAGCCTTCCAAGGTATAAGACTTGAAGATGCAGACAATCCAAATCCAAATCCAAAATCAGGACACCCAGATAACAATTATTTAACTCAAGAAACAGACGGAACAATTTCGGCAATTAAAATAACGCATCCTGGTGAGAACTATAAATCATTACCACAAGTCTTTATGGGTGGTTATATTTACTATAACGAAATGACAACAGGAACAACCTTTACAGTTGGTGAAGTATTAACTTCATCAAATAGTAAAACAGTTATAGTAGTAAACCACGATACAGAAAAGAAACGAGTATTAGTTTATAAACGACCAACAGACCCAGCTGGGTCTCTAACAGGAACAGTAACGGGTGCAGGAGGTTCAGCTGCAGTCATATCACAAACAACTGTTACTGCAGGTTCAGGAGCTAAATTATGGGCTTATGGAGATAATATAGGTGCAGTTAAAAGCTTAAAGATGCAAGATGTTGGACATGGATTTGTTCAAGGAGGTATTGGTAATTACAAACAACATGCAGTTATTAAAGATATTTCATCTGGATTGACAGCTGCAACAACTGTAACAGCTGCTTTAACAGGTGCTACAGGAACAATCGACACAATTAATGGAAATACAAATGTTCTTACATTAAAAAATATTAAAGGTCTTTTTAATGATGGAGATTATTGTACAACAAGTGATAATAAGAATTTTGTAATTGGTAAAATAAATCCTTGTACTGCTAGAGGTAAATTAAGTGGCACTGCATTGTATGACGGAAATTATACAAATGATACAGGTTTCCCTTCTGTAGATTCAATGAGAATTCACGATAGTCATCAATACCAAGACTTTTCATTTAAGATTAAAGCTGAAAAACCTATTAATGAATATAGACATTTAGTTAAATCATTAATATCTCCAGCTGGAAGTATTTTATTTGGAGAAGTTTCTATTAGACAGCTTATAGATGGAAGAGCTGAAATGTATAATGTTAATTTCTCTGGAGATCAAACTTTACCGACAAGAACATTTGTTCCTAGATTAGTTATTGGTTCTAAGATAGATTTAGCTGATATTGAATTAGAACATGCTACAGATATTGTAGGTGATTTAGATGAGGCTGTATTTGGTGGAGGAGAAACAGGTACAATTACATTAGAAGATGACACAGGACAATTAACTACAGAAAGATTCTTATGTCATACTTGGCCAACAGCAACAGACCATACTACACATACAGTTATTGATCAAGCATCTGGCCAAAGATATTCAATGATGGATATAGATAGAATCACTTCTGGTCCTAATGTAGGACAGCTTGTTGATCCAATAGTATTATCAGATAAAGATTTATATCAAAGAACATTAGAAGTCGAAGCTTCGATTAAAGGTAATAGAGTTACAAAAGAGTTAGAAATATATCCACACTATAATCAACATAAGATATTATATGGAACATTAAATAATGCATTAGCAGTAGGAACAAGAGTTAAAGGCGCTACTTCTGGAGCTCAAGGTATCGTGTGTGCACATGATACAACAAATAAATTTATTATAGTCGATAGAAATAGTAAAGACGAAGGCTCTCAAAGTTCACAATTTACTGGAACTGAAATAATACAAAATACAGCTGGCTCTACAAACTACTTTACAGCAACATCAATAGAATTACATTATACACCAGAAGATATCTCAGCCAAACAAGACCCAACTTCTATTACTGCAGACACAGCATTAATATCAGCCAATCAGAAGATTAGTAATGGTGTAGAAGGTGGAGCAACTACTTATACAGTAGGTGTATCAGGATTTACTGGTCGAGGTAGAATATTAACAGCTAATGATCCAAACGAAACATACGATTCAGAGATGAGACAGAGAAAAGTGAATATAATCTCATCTCCACTATTTACACAAGGCACGACACAACGAGGAAGAGCATACTCAGCTGGTGTGAAACAAGTAAGAACTTTAAATACACAGAACTCAAGAACATTGGGTTCAAATACAACAGCAAATAATAGTAATGGTTCAGCAGTAAGAATTGACTCAGCATGGAATACAATATCTCAAGCAGGAGTCAGTTTCGGACATAGACCAGCTGGACAAAAATTATTTGAAACAACGAATTTTCTTTCGGAGAGAATAGTCTCCGAAAATCAAGAACCAATAGTAATGGAACTTGACCACGGCCAAGTCTTAGGGGAAGATTTCCCACAAGGTGGAGCTGTGATACTAGAAGATGATACAAAATTAATATTTGAAGATGCTACAGTAGTAGATGAAACATATTATTTTGTAAGTGAAGAATCAAGTCAGCTTGGTTCATTCAATATAATAAGTGAAAGTAATGAAAAACTAATTGATGAAACAGATAGTTTACCATTAATTCACGAAGGTGCACTTATGGTTGGTCAGAAAGATTCAAATCAGACAGGACCAAGTATAGGTGATTTAGCAGATATGATGTTTACTGAAAATTACAGTATGATGAAGAAAATTCAACTTGACGGAGGAAGTGGTATATCATCAGGAGATGATTTATTATTAGAAACCGGAGAACATTGTCTTTTAGAGGCTCCTTCAGAAGGACTTAGAATTAGTGATATAAGTAATATATATCCGAACAGATTTGTAAGTAATTTAGAAAGAGAATTTGGGAGAAAGACAAATTTAACTCATTCAGCTGTAATTCAAACAGGATAACTGATATAAATAACTATAACAATATTAATTAAAAACCAAAAGGGTAATAACAATGGCAGCAATAATAACTGAAAAATTTCGTTTGAATAATGCGAAGCAGTTTATCGAAGATATCACGGAAGGACATTCCGTAGCTTATTCATTTATCGGTAGAGGGCATGCATGGTCAGACGATTCTAGTCCGCCAACTCCCGTAGATAATCCAAATGATGAATTTGACGCATATCGAAATATGGTGGCTATGAAGAAGATCGCTACAACTGATGTATCACATGCCATTGTAAGAAGGGACTGGACAAGCGGAACAACCTATGACGAATATCGTCATAACTACACTTCATCAAGTGCAGCAAATAGTGGAGCTACAAACTTATACAGTTCTACTTATTATGTTGTAACTGATGATTATAATGTTTATAAGTGTATAGCGAATGATAATAATACAGCTTCAACTGTAAAACCAGATCATACTACACTTGTAACACCAACAGAATCAGATGGATATGAATGGAAATATATGTATTCAATATCAGCATCTGATGTAATTAAATTCGTAACTAACGATTTTATACCTGTAAAAACACTAGGTGCTAAATTAGCAGTAGCTGGTGGAGTAGATACAGGTTCTCAAGACGGAAGATTAGGAGATGCAGCTACAGACGACGGTTCAGCACAATGGGATGTTGAGAATGGAGCAGTTGACGGAGCTCTAGATAGAGTTCGAATAATAGCAGGTGGTTCTGGATATACAGCATCACAAACTAATCAAACTGCAAATATTCGTGGCGACGGATCAAGTGGTGTAGCAACATATTCAACTAATGGATCAGGAGTAATTACATCTATATCTGTAACAACTGCAGGTACTGGTTATACATATGCTTATCTCAATGATGATGATTTAGTTGGTAGCTCAAGAGAACAAGCTTCAGATGGTACAAATAGTACAGCAAATATAGAATTTGTTATAGCACCAAAGAATGGACATGGAGCAGATCCTGTTGAAGAATTAGGTGGAAACTATGTAATTCTAAATTCAAGATTAGAGTATGGTGAAGGCGACTTCCCAACTGATAACGATTTTAGACAAATTGGAGTGGTAATGAATCCAACTCAAAAAGCTTCAGCAAATGCTTTATGTTCTGCAGCAACTCAAGCAGCATATAAGACAATGACTATAGATGGTTCAGCAACACTTCCAACAGTAGATACAGTAATAAGAAACGCTTCTACTGAATCACAAGCTACTGCAGTAGGAATTGTAGTATCAGTAAATTCATCAAGTAGAGTAGTATCTTACTTACCATATCCTAATAAAGTAAATGACTTTACTGCTTTTTCATCAGGTAATACTGTTTATTCAAGTACTAATACCGATCATGGTGATATTAGTGCTTTAGCTAATGAAGAAGTAGCAATACATTCTGGAGATATACTTTATTTAGAAAATAGGACACCAATATCAAGGGCGTCCGACCAGATTGAAGATATTAAACTTATAATTGAAATGTAAGGAAATTAAATGGCGCAGAATACAGATTTAAATGTATCGCCTTATTATGATGATTATAGTGAATCTAAGAACTTTCATAGAATCCTATTTCGTCCTGCTAATGCGATACAAGCAAGAGAACTAACTCAATTACAGAGTATTTTACAGAATCAAGTTGAAAGATTTGGTAATCATGTCTTTCAAGAAGGTTCTCTTGTTATGGGTGGAACAGTAACAGTTAATAAAGAATATTATGCTGTTAAAGTTAATGACGCGAATCCAAATGGTAGTGGAACTGCGACAGCGGAAACATATAGAGCTGCAGCCGTAGGAAAATACTATCAAGGGAAAACATCTGGAACAGTAGGTAAGTGTATTAACACTGCTGCCAAAACTACTGGTGGAGATGAATTAACTCTATTTTTCACTTATGTTAAGTCTGGTAATCCTTCTGGAACAACCTATTACGATACATTCGTAGATAATGAAGAAATAGAAGAAGTATCATTAGATTCTGCAGGAGCTTATGACAACTCTAGTAATTCAAATAATGAATTCAAAACAATTGCAACAAACTCAACATTTACAGGTTCAGCTGCCATAGTTCGATCAGGTATATTTTATACAAGAGGTTTCTTTGTAAGATGTGATGAACAAACAATTTTATTAGATAAGTATTCAAATACACCTACATATAGAATTGGTTTACAAATAGCTGAAAGTTTAATAAGTTCAACTGATGATAGCTCTTTAGAAGATAATGCTTCTGGAACAACAAACGAAAATGCTCCTGGTGCTAATAGATTAAAGATAGCATTAACACTTGTTAAGAAAGCTACAACAGGAACTCAAGATATAGATAACTTTATTGAGTTATCAAGAGTAGAAGAAGGTATAATAACAAAACAGATTGAAGTAACTGCATATAGCACATTAGAAAAGACATTAGCTAGAAGAACTTTTGATGAAAGTGGTAATTATGTTGTTAAACCATTTCAATTAGAATTAAGAGAACATTTAAATAGGAGAGATAATAATGGAGTTTATCTTTCAACAAATACAACTACTCCAGGTGATGCAAGTAAATTTGTATCTATTATGTCACCAGGTAAAGCATATGTCAAGGGGTTTGAAGTTGATAAACCTTCTCAAAATTTAGTTAGTATTGATAAGGCAAGAACTACTGCAGATGCAGGAGCGTTAGCAGTTCCTTTTGAAATAGGAAATTATTATACAGTTGATAATGTTCATGGTCAACCAGAATTTGGTACTGGAGAAAGTTCAATAACACCATTCGGAATAGTAGATTTATATTCTATTAAAAAAGGTAGCCTTGGAGATGAAGATTTAACTGATGAAAGTGGTCAACAATTAATAGGTAAAGCTAGAGTAAGATATTTTAACTGTACTAATCCTACAGTAGGCTCAGGAGTTCATACAGCGGCTTCAGAACACCGTTTATACTTGTTTGATGTTCGTATGTTCACTAAGTTTACAATTAATGGAACATCATTAGCACTTACAGCTGGACAAAGAATTAAGGGTGTAACTTCTGGAGCAAAAGCTACAGTAGCTGTAAGTAGAGCTAGTGCTACAGCAACTACTCTTTGGGTAATGGATATAGATGGAACATTTGATTCAACAGAAGTAATTAGAAAAGAAAACGATACAAGTGGTGGTCCAACAATATCAGCTATCACAAGCTTTACAACAGACAGAGTAAGGTCTTTTCAACAATCATCAAGAACATCTAATTCAGCAGTATTTACAGCTGATGCAGTAACAACAGACAGTCAATATGTATTAACAGGAACATTAGCTAATGGTTCATCAACAGCTGCAGTAACAGGTGTTAATACTAAATTTACACAGGAATTAAAAGAAGGAGATGTTATTGTTTGGCCAGAAGGTACAGAAGCATTAGTATCATCAGTTACAAGTGATACAGCATTAACATTAACAGCAAACGGACCAAACAAAGAAGGTAAATGTTTAAGACAAAGAGCTCGTATAATGGAGCCAGAAAAAACAGTTGCTATATCACCTACACCAAAGAATTTCGTTTCATCATTAACACCTAATTCAGTAATAATTAGAAAACAAGATATAATAGATTTGAGTAGTGGAACAGGAACACTAACAGTTGAGGGTGATGAAGTATTAACAACAGAACCTACTACCAATGCAGGTGATTATTCTATTACTGTTATGGAAGGTGGAACAGGTGGTGATGGAGATGAAGGTGATGTCATTGATATTACAGAACACGCAACTACTTTAGCTGTTAGTGGTAGTAGTGGTGGTTCAATAACAGTTACTTCAGCAAGCACAACAGCACTTGCAGCTGATGATAAAATAAAAATTATATATGCAGTTACTAAAGATGTAGCAAATAATAATGTTGCTAAGACATTTAATAAATCAAGAGGAGTTAAAGTTACAACAGACGATACAGCAGTTTATGGGACAAACTATAAAGATGAGATAATAACATTGGGTGTTCCAGATGTCTATGCATTAAGAGCTGTATATGAATCAAATGGTACAAATAGTTTAGACAATACAGATGCATTACCACCTATGTTGACTGTAGCAAGTGGATTAGTTGGTGTATCACCAGGTGATAAAATAACAGGAAGTGTTTCAGGTGCTGTAGGTAGAATTATAGAATCAAAAAGTAGTAATACAAATTTATATTTCTATTATATTTCAGAAACAGAATTTACAACAAGTGATATAATTACAAACGAAAACTCAACAGATAGTGCTACAAACAGTAGGCAGTGTACAGCAATTACAACAGAATCAAAAGATATTACAGGAAATTATGTATTAGATGACGGACAAAGAGATGCATACTATGCCTTAGGAAGAATTAAAAGAAAATCAGGAGCACCAAAACCACAAGCAAGTATATTAATTATATTTGATTACTTTACTTCAGGTGGTGGTGGTTTCTTTACTGCCAATTCATATGGTGATTTACAATGGGGAGCTATACCGAAGTATATTGCTAATGTTGTTGATCCATTAGGTTTTGAGCCTGATGGTGAAATTGAATTATCAGATGCTATTGATTATAGGTCTTATGTTCATTCATTACATGCTTTAGCTGCTTTTGATGTAACATCTCAAACAGATGTTTCAAGTATAACATCTCAACCTTTAGCATATGCAACAGAAGAATTTACAAGTGCCAGAGCGGCTGTAAGAGATTTACCAAAGAGTGGTTCATCAATGTCAACAACAGCAATGGTTCATTACTTACCAAGAATAGATAAAATTTCATTAAGTTCAGATGGTGGATTTATTACATCAACAGGAACACCTGCAGATCAACCCGCTCCACCTACAACTCCAGCTAATTCTATATTATTACATACTCTAGAAATACCAGCTTATACAAAAAAATTAGGAAACATTAGAGTAGCTAGTGAAGATCATAAACGATTTACAATGAAAGATATTGGTAGAATACAAGGTAGAGTTAGAAACCTTGAAAGAGTAACAAGTTTCAATGCATTAGAAATGCAAACAAATATGGAAAATATTAAAGACGCTGATGGATTAGATAGGTTTAAATCAGGTTTTGTAACTGATAACTTTAGAGGACATAAAGTAGGAAATGTTGACCATATAGATTATAAAATAGGTGTTGATAGAAATATAGGTCAATTAAGACCACAACACAATACTAAATTTGTTGACTTATCATTAAATACTAGTTCTTCAACTGGTTATCAAAAGACTGGTGATTTAGTTACATTACCTTATACAGAAACAGCTTATATAACTATAGGAAAAGCATCAACAACAGAATATGTTAATCCGTATGATGTAGTATTATTTAATGGTACAGTTGATTTAAGTCCTTCAAAAGATATGTGGTTCGATACAGATAGATTGCCATCTGTTAGAAGAACAATAGATGGTGATTATGATACAGTAATAAAAGGTGTAGAAAATGCCTTAGGAACTGTTTGGAATAATTGGCAAACTGATTGGGTGGGAGAACCTATAGTTCAATCAACAGAAACTAGAACATGGACAGGACAAGGTAATGCCGGAGGTAGGAGAGAGAGAGCAGCTGAGAGAGCTAGACAAAGAAACAGACAAAGGCGTGGAAATTCACAACGAGAACGCGATTGGGATGAGGAATAAGATATGGTATGGGAAGTAAGAACAGTTACATCTACAACTACTAATCAGAGAGAGATTAGAGCCGGTGTAGAAACTTCTGTTGTTGAAGAATTTTCTGAAACAAGAGGAGATAGAGTTGTATCTACAAACATAGCACAGACTATGAGAAGTAGGGATATAACTGTTACAGGAGAAAATTTTAAACCTAATACAAGATATTATATCTTCTTTGATGGTATAGATGTCAATGCACACATGACTCCAACATCATCTACATATGGTATTGGAAGTGGAACAGCAAAAGGAACAGGATTAAGATCAGATGCTTTAGGTAAAGTATCAGCAACCTTTACAATTCCCAATACAGACGAATTAAACTTTGGAACAGGAACAAAAACATTAAAGATTACAGATAGTTCAGCTAACTCAGCTGATTCATTATCACAAGGAATAGCACAATACGAAGCTTCTGGAACAATTACTGTTATGCAAGAAGAAGTTGTTGCAACAAGAAATGGTAGAGTTATTCAATCTGAAATTTCAGATTCTAGAATGACAAGTTCTGTTGAATCATCTGAAACTGTTAGATATGTTGATCCATTAGCACAATCATTTGTTATAGATACAAGAGGTGGTATATTTGTAACTTCTGTAGATATATTTTTCGGAGCTAAAGATACAGCACTTCCAGTCACAGTTCAATTAAGACACATGAGTAATGGATTTCCAACTCAAAAAATGGTTCCATTTGGAGAAAAGGTTTTATATCCTTCATCAGTTAATGTTTCATCTGATGGAAGTTCATCAACTAAATTTACATTTCCTTCTCCTGTATTCTTAGAAAATCTTAGAGAATATTGTATTGTTGTAATGTCAAATTCAAATGTTTATACTTGTTTTGTATCTGAAATGGGACAAAGAGATTTAGCAACAAACGATTTCATAGACCAACAACCATATGCCGGTTCGTTATTTAAATCTCAAAATAACTCAACATGGACTCCTGATCAAATGAGAGATTTAAAAATGACTCTTAATAGAGCTAGTTTCACAACAGGAACTGCAGCATCAGTTGTTTTTGAAAATGCAGCTTTATCAACTGATACTTTACAAAATAATCCTATTGAAATAGTATCAGGAACAAAAACATTTAAAGTTAAACATTATTCACATGGTAATTATGATCAAGAGAGGTCTAATATTGAAATAACAGGAGTTAAAGGAGATAGAACTGGTTCAGTATTTAATTTCCATGATGATACAGTTGCAGCATCAGGTGCTATGACTGATAATACAGTTACAGGATTAACACCAACTACATACTCAGGTAGTGGAACAGGCCTAGTAATATCTGTTACATCAAGTGGCAGTAATACAACAGCTGTTGTAATTACAAATCCAGGACAAGGATATGCAGCAGATGAAAATATTGTATTTACAAAAAACAGTAGAACATTTACATTACAAGTAAAAACAGTTAAAGAAACATTAGGTGGAATACCTATTGATTATATTAATACTGATAATGCTAATTATGATGGCAACAGCGGTAGGCCACAAGCTCATAGTGCGGGAACAAGTGCATCAGGATCAACATCTGGTGCTAAGATTATGTCAGATATAGATGAATATTTAATTACAATCCCACTTACAGTATGGCCAGCTAGAGTAGATGAAAATGATGATACACCAAATTATGCAAGTGCATTCGAAAGTACTGTTGGTGGTGGAGAAGCAGTTACTGCTACACAAAATGCTTACTTTGATGTTATTCACACAGCAATACCAAGTATTGAATTACCTAATACAGCTATTACAACTACCTTTAAAGCAACTACTGCTGCAGAACCAACATATCTAGCAGCTGACAGAACTGACGCTTATACAAAAGAATCTAGTTCAACAACGATTACTTTAAATGATAATAATAAATTAACAACACCTAAACTTGCCGCATCAGACATCAATGAATCAGAAGAAATGAGTAATGCTAAAAGTTTTGATGTTACTTGCCAACTAAGTTCTACAGCAAATAATGTTTCACCTGTATTAGATGTTGATACAATGGGAGCAATGCTAATACAAAATAGAATTAATAAGATAGATACATCAACAGATATAGAAGCAGGAACTTATGTTCCTTCGACATTATCAAAAGGTGATAGCAATGCTGCTGTCTATATAACTAAGAAAGTTCAACTAGAGAATGTAGCAAACGCTATTCATTTAATGTTTGATGGATATAGAACTCCAAATGCAACAGTTGATCCTAGTATAGACATTTATTATAAAGTAGCAGGTGCTGATGTAAGTTTACCATTTGATGAAATAGGTTGGACATTAGGTACAATAAAGAAAGCAGTTCAACCAGATGCATCTGAATTTAAAGAATATCTCTATGAGATTGAAGGACTAGAAGATTTTAATACATTTGCAATTAAAATAGTATTACAATCTATTGACAGTGCTAATCCACCTTTAGTTGAAAACTTTAGAGCAATAGCCTTGAGCACATAATGAGTAAGATAGAAGGACATAATAATTTAATTCGCGATGATAGTAATTCAGCTATTATCAATAAAGATAGAAATGCATTTCTAGAAGCTAGAAGAGCTAAAGAATTAAGAGAGACTCAAAAGAGTGAGATAAATACTCTTAAAGACGAAATTAATGAAATGAAAGAAATGTTATTACAGATTAACGAGAAAATGAAATGGCAAGAACAGTAGATACAACTTCAACTTTTGAAAACTGGAGACAGAATTATAACGATCTGGCTACTGATGTTGGTGGCTTGGGTAGTCTAACTACAGGAGATAAATCAAGTATAGTTAATGCAATAAACTATGTTATGGATCAATATTTTTACTTCCAAGATTTTGAATATGACGGAAGTGATGGAGCAACATCAAATACAGTATTCTCTGGTGCAGATAATAAAGCTAATACTTTAGCTTACTCAGCAAACAAGATATTAGTATTCAAAAACGGAGCTCTATTAAAAAGTGGTACAGACTATACAGCAACAAACGGAACATCAGTTACACTAGCATCTTCTGCTAGTAATTCAGATGTTATTCGTATTACAACATTCACAGGTTCTTATGAAAATGTAGGAGCTGCGGCTTCTTCATCTTCTAACCAATGGATATTAGCTGGTTCAACAATTTATAATGAGAATGTTGGTGGTATTGTTCTTAATGGTGATTCTAGTGTTAATACTTCATTAACTACAGCAGAATCAATTCAATTTGATGGAACAAATGGTGTATTCTATAATGATGACATTTATATAAATGCAGTAAGTAGTACACCACAAGAATTAAGATTTAGAGATAATGATAATTCACATTATGTAGGATTTAAAGCTCCTGCAACAATAAGTTCTAATGTGATATTTACATTACCTACTGCTGATGGTTCAGCTAATCAAACATTAACAACAGACGGAAGTGGTGCATTATCGTGGACTTCTCAAACAGCCAATGATGTTACTGTATCAGCAAACAACTCAACAGACGAAACAGTATATCCTGTCTTTGTTGACGGAGCTACAGGAGCTCAAGGAGTAGAATCAGATACAGGACTAACTTATAATCCAAGTTCAGGTATATTAACAGCAACACAATTCACAGGAGCATTAAGTGGTAATGCTACTACAGCAACGGCACTAGCTACTAGTAGAAACTTTTCTATATCAGGAGATATAACAGCATCTACTCAAGGATTTACTGGTGCAGCAAATGTAGTTTTAAGTGCTACAATAGATGACAATGTAGTTGATGCAGGTGCATTAAATGTATCAGGAAATGGTTCTTCTGGTCAAGCATTAATTTCTGATGGAGATGGTTCATTTAGTTGGGGAGCTGGAGGTAAGACTACAGAAGAAGTTCAAGATATAGCAGGTGCTATGTTCTCAAGTAATACTGAAACAGGTATTTCCGCTACATACGAAGATGGCGACGGAACTATAGACTTAGTTATAGGTGCTGATGTTATTGTAAATTCTATGATAGCAGACGATGCAATTGATTCAGATCAAATAGCTGATAATTCAGTAGATGCAGCGCACCTTAATGTATCTGGTAATGGTTCATCAGGTCAGATATTATCATCAGACGGAGATGGTTCTTTCTCATGGGCTGCAGATGGTGGTCTAACAACAGAACAAGTTCAAGATATAGTTGGTGGTATGTTCTCTAGTAATACTGAAACAAGAATCAGTGCTACTTATGAAGATGGAGATGGAACAATAGACCTAGTTGTTGATGATATGACAGCTAATACAAATACAACTTATGCTATTTCATGTGTTGATGGTGATAATTCAGATGAAGAAAAGATTAGATTAACTGCAGGTGGTAGTGGTAGTGGAACTGATGATGTTGTCTTAGAAGCAGGAACAGGTTTATCTGTTGCTAGAAGTGGAGATAAAATTACATTTACAAATACTGTATCAGACACAAATACAACTTACTCAGCAGGAACAGGAATATCATTAAGTGGAACAACATTTAGTAACTCTGGTGTAACATCAATAGTAGCAGGCTCTAATATATCTATTAGTGGTGGAACAGGTGCAGTAACAATAACAGGAACAGATACGAATACAACTTACTCAGCAGGAACAGGTATGTCTTTATCTGGAACTACATTCGCTTGTACAGTTACCGATACTAATACTGTAACAACTAACATTGCTGGAACAGGTGTGAGTGTGAGTGCTGGAACAGGTAATTCTACAATATCTATTGGACAAGCAGTAGCAACAAGTTCAGATGTACAATTTGATAGTTTTGGAGTTGGAACAGCTGCTTCAGGAACAACAGGACAAATTAGAGCAACAAATGATATTACAGCCTATTATTCATCAGATATAGCATTAAAAGAAAATATTAATCCTATTTCTAATGCATTAGACAAGATAAGTCAAATAGGTGGTTATACTTTTGATTGGACAGACAAATTTATTAAAGAAAACGGCGGAGAAGATGATTACTTCATGCGTAAGAAAGATACAGGTATTATTGCTCAAGAAATAGAAGAAATATTACCAGAAGTAGTGGCTACAAGGCCTAACGGAACTAAAGCAGTTAAGTATGATAAACTAACTCCACTATTAATTCAAGCAATTAAGGAGCTAAAAACAGAATTAGATGAGTTAAAATCTTCTAATTCATAAATAGTATTAAAGAGAATGGCAGCGGTATCAAATTTTTTTATTGACCAAGGAGCAGATTTCTCTACAACCTTGAGTTTAACAGATTCAAATGGTGATATTCTGAATTTAACAGGATATACAGCTTTGGGTCAAATGAGAAAGACTTATGGTTCAAGTACAATAGCTGCTACATTCACTTTAGCTTTGACGGCTGCTACAGGTCAAGTGACTGTAACTTTAACAGATGCACAGACAGCAGCTTTAACGAGTGGAAGATATGTTTATGATATATTAATAACAGATTCTTCTGGAGATAAAACAAGAATATTAGAAGGACATGCAACAGTAACACCAAGCGTAAGTAGATCATAATGGCAAATATAACAGTAAAAGTCAATCCAGTTACTACTAATAAAGTAAAACAAGTAGCAATTGGCCAAGTCGCAGCGGAGAACTTTGAGTTGAATGACCTTAAAAATGTAGATACAACAACTGTAACTCCAAGTGCAGGAGATTGTTTAGTATATGATTCGTCAACATCTAAATACGAAGCTTCTTCTGGAATAGATGGTGGAACTTACGGATCATAGGGAAGAATAAATGTCAACAATAATTCAAATTAAAAGAAATTCCGGGACTTCAGCTCCAGCTACGAGTGATTTAGTTGTCGGAGAAATGGCTTATGCATACGATGCATCTAACGATGGAGCATCAGCAAAGTTATACATAGAAGCAGTAAATAGTTCATCAGCAGCTGATATTCATATCATTGGTGGTAAATACTATACTGATTTACTAGATCATACTAAAGGTACATTAACAGCTAACAGTGCCATACTAACAGATTCAAGTTCAAAAATTGATGTTCTTAATGTTGACAATGTAACAATCAATGGAAATGACATATCTTCATCAAACTCAAATGGAAATTTAACACTTACACCTAACGGCACAGGTATAGTTGACATAAACAAAACAGACGGATTAAAAATACCGGTTGGAACAACAGCACAAAGAGCTGGTTCACCAGTAGCAGGTCAAATAAGATATAACTCAACACTTTCAACTTTTGAAGGATATGGTTCAGCTTGGGGTTCACTAGGCGGAGTTATTGATGTTGACCAAGACACAAAGATTACAACAGAAGCTTCAGCAGGAAATGATGATGATGTTATAACATTTTATGTTGGAGTAAGTAATACTGCAGTTAGTCAAATGATATTGGCTGATGGAGTATTAAAACCTACAACTGATAACGATATTGACTTAGGAACATCTTCATTAGAATTTAAAGATGCTTACTTTGATGGAACAGTTACTTCTGATGCTTTCGCGGGACCATTAACAGGAGATGTTACAGGTACTGCTTCAGTAGCAACTACAGTTACTATAACAGATAATGAAAGCACAGATGAAGATAATGCAGTTATCTTTGCAGCTGGCGGAGATGTAGATGGTGGAAACTTAGGTTTAGAATCAGATGGTAACTTAACTTATAATCCAAGTTCTGGAACACTAACTGCTACAGCTCTTGCAGGAACATTAAGCACAGCAGCACAAACTAATGTAACTAGTTTAGGAACATTAACAGCATTAACAGTTGATGATGTAGCAATAAATGGTAAAGTAATTACTATGACTGGTTCTTCTAGTGATACAGCTACATTAACAGTAGGAACTAACGGAACATTAGACATAACTACAACAGACGATTCAGCTGCAGCGGCTAATATTACTATCACGGCAGACGGAACTTTTGAAGCAATTGGTTCTACAATAACATTAGATTCAGGTGGAGCTATTAATTTAGAGCCAGCAGCTGGTTCAGCTATCTTATTAGACGGAACAATTAGTGTAGATGCGGGTGTAGTTACAGGTGCTACAAGTATTACTTCAACAGCATTTGTAGGAACATTAAGCACAGCAGCACAGGCCAATGTTACAAGTCTTGGTACATTAACAATTTTAAATGTTGATAATCTAAGAGCAGACGGAAACACAATATCATCTACAGATTCTAATGGTGATATTAATTTATCTCCTAATGGAACAGGTGATGTAGCAGTATCTTCTGATAAAGTTTCAATCACAGGTGCTGAAGGAGAATCAGCTTCTCTATTCTTAATAGCAGACGAATCAGACGATGCATCCGATGATTGGTCAATAACTTCAAATACAAATAACACATTAACAATAGGTAATGACATTGCATCAGCTGGAACTCAAGTTGCAATGGTTACATTAACACCACATGCGACAGTAGCTTCTTCAACAACAGCTATAGCGGGTGCATTAACAGTAGCAGGAGCAACAACATTCGCCGGTGCGATAGACATGGGTTCACAAGCAACCACAAATGTTAATGTTGATGGTGGTGCTATTGATGGTGTTACAATCGGAACAAATTCAGCAGTTACAGATTTAAGAGTTGACAATTTAAAACTTGATGGTAATACAGTATCTTCAACAAACTCTAACGGAGATGTAAACCTTACTCCAAACGGAACAGGTAATGTAGTCGCATATACTGATAGCGTAATTGTTAGTGCTACAGAAGGTGAAGCAGCATCATTTACTTTACAAACAGATGAAGGAGATGATAACGGAGATGTTTGGAAAATTGATAACTCAACTTCAAATGTTCTTACTTTTGGAAACAACGCATCGGGTTCTAATGTATCTCATTTCCAAATTACACCAAATTCAACAGTAGCTTCATCAACAGCAGCATTTGCAGGTCATGTTACAGTAGCCGGAAACTTAACTGTTTCAGGTTCTACAACTACCGTTTCATCTACTAATACAACTATGGCAGATGTGTTAATTGAATTAGCAACAGGTTCATCAGGTTCAGCGTCTGGAGATAGAGGTCTAGTTCTTGAAAGGGGTTCAGATGATAATGTATTTATAGGTTGGGACGAATCAATCGACGCATTAGTAGTTGGAACAGGATCATTTACAGGTTCTTCAACAGGTGATTTATCACATACACTAGCAGCAGCCAAGTTCGGTTCATTAACATTATCAACTGATTTAGCAGTAGCTGATGGTGGAACAGGAGCTTCATCATTTACTGATAATGGTATCATGTATGGTAATGGTGGAAGTGCATTATCAGTTACAGCAGCACCTGGAAGTTCTCCAGCGACAGAATCATATCAAATTCTTACCGCCACTTCTGGTGGTGTCCCAGTTTGGACTACAACTATTGATGGTGGAACATACTAACTGTTATAAATAGTTTTATACAGAAAGAGTTATATAACTCTAATTAATTTATATAAAGACTCTATATAGAGTAAGTGATTGAACATAGTCTAAATAGGCGGGAAAAATGGCGACAAATATCAAATTAAAGCGTTCTGCAACGCAGAATGCAACACCAAGTACATCAGATTTAGAATTAGGAGAATTAGCTCTTAATACTTACGATGGTAAGATGTACATGAAGAAAACCGTTTCAGGTACTTCATCAATCGTAGAATTAACAGGAACAGTAGCAGCAAGTTCATCAGCTTTTGCATACGAAAGTTTCAAATACACAGCAAGTAGTAATCAGACTACATTCACAGGTTCAGATGCTGACAGTAAAACATTAGCTTACACAGCCGGACAAATTCAAGTATATCTAAATGGTGTCTTACTAGATGCTACAGATTATACAGCTTCGAATGGTTCTTCTGTAGTATTAGGATCAGGAGCTACTAGTGGTGATATATTAATGGTTCTGAATTATTCAGGAACTAACCCGTTTGACTATTTCAAATACACAGCAACAAACGCACAAACATCATTCTCAGGAAACGACGCCAATTCCGAAAGTCTAGTATATACAGTAGGAAATATAACAGTCCATTTAAATGGTGTATTATTAGACGCATCAGACTATACAGCAACAAGTGGAACATCAGTAGTATTAGGTTCAGGAGCTTCTAGTGGTGATATATTAGTTATACATGAATTCAATGAGACAGCTTTAACAGATGTATCAAACGACACAACTCCACAACTTAGTGGTAATTTAGATGTAAATGGTAACGATATTGTTTCAGTATCAAATGGAGACATAGACATTAAACCACATGGGTCTGGTAATATTGTATTAGACGGACATACATGGCCTAATTCAGATGGCTCTAGTGGTCAATTTCTAAAAACAAATGGTTCAGGAACTCTATCTTTTGATACAGTTTCAAGTGCCGCAGACGATTTAACAACAGGTGATTCAGCAGTTAGTTTAGCCACATCAGCTGGTAATATTACAATAGACGCACAAGGAAGTGATACAGATATTATATTCAAAGGAACAGACAGTAGTAGTGATATTACTGCTCTAACTTTAGATATGTCAGCTGGTGGTTCAGCATTCTTTTCTCACGATATAGTTTTAGTTGATGATGGTAAAGCTACTTTTGGTGCTGGTTCAGATTTACAAATATATCATGATGGCACGCACAATTACATAGATGTTACAACATCAGACCAAGACCTTATAATTAAAGGAACTGATGGTGGTAGTGATATTACTGCTGTTACTTTTGATATGTCAGATGCAGGTAAAGCTACATTTAATAATGGTATTGTTTCAAACGCAGGTGTAGTAGTTGATAACATTACAATAGACGGAACAGAAATAGATTTAAGTTCAGGAGACTTAACTTTAGATGTAGCTGGAGATATAATACTTGACGCAGACGGCGATAATATTTACTTTGATGCTGGCGGAACAAGAGTGTTTTCATTTTCTCAAGTTTCTTCTGATGTTTATTTAGGTTCAGAAGTTTCAGATAAAGATTTATTATTTAGAGGTAATGATGGTGGGTCAACTATCACGGCACTTACTCTTGATATGTCAGCCGCTGGTAAAGCTACTTTTAATAATGAAGTAGTTTCAGGTAGTCATATATCAGTAGGTGGTTCAAATAACGAATTAAGATTTTATGAAGGATCAAACTATGTAGGATTTGAAGCACCAGCTTTAAGTGCTGATCAGATTTGGGTTCTTCCAACAGCTGATGGTTCAGCTAACCAAGTAATTAAAACAGACGGAAGTGGTAACTTATCATTCGCCGATGCAGCTGCAACAGTTTCAGGATTAACAGACACAACAGTTTCTTCTGCAGCTTCTGGTGATTATTTAAGATATAATGGTTCTGCTTGGGTTAATGTAGCTTCAGCAGGTAATCCTGTTGTTAATACAATGACTGGAGATGCGTCAGACACAACATTAACATTATCTAGAGCACCATTACATGAGAACGCAGTTCAAGTATATTGGGACGGAGTATATCAAACAAAAGATAATTGGGCAGTAAGTGGAACAACACTTACATTCGATACTGCACCACCTTCAGGTGTTAAAGTAGAAGCAGTTACAGGTTCACAAACAAATATTTTATATGGTAATGATGTAACTGTAGATAAAATGACAGGTGATAATTCAGACACAACTTTATCATTAAGTGTAACACCTTCAAATGAA